>Ga0209536_100000752_pt1 | contig 53241 bp, 44 predicted proteins | sample DeeMarSeWOR28_12_FD_187461 | JGI IMG/M metagenome (GOLD analysis project Ga0209536, IMG submission 187461) | Marine sediment microbial communities from White Oak River estuary, North Carolina - WOR-2-8_12 (SPAdes) (version 2) | ecosystem: Environmental > Aquatic > Marine > Intertidal zone >... | reverse complement strand
GCCACGGCGTCCGGCGGGCTGGTCCATTTCTACTAGCCTCCGGCACTAAAAACGCCACATGCAGCGGTGCTCCCGGTGGCTTGTGGCGCTCGTTTTTGCGGTATGTCAGGCGGGCCTGTTTTGGGCCCGCGCATTATAGAGGCACCTTTACCGCATCGCAACACGATCCGCACTCGACTTTTGGGGGCCGGAGCCCCGGTTTTTGGGGAGAAATTGGCCGGATTTGCCGATTAGCCGCATTGCGACCTGCCGCACATCAACCACGCGAGATAGGCGCTATAAACGTACGCTAACTGGTCGGAAATGAACAATGCTGTTGATCGTCAGCAAATCCCTGCGGAGCACCAAGGCCATCAGCGATGCCGCGCGCGAGCTGAGCCTGACGCTCTCACACTTCGGCAGCCCGGAAGCGCTCTCGGCGCTGATGACGGGCAATTCCCGCCGCATCGTCGTGCTGGACAAGGATGACGTGACCCGGGAAATACTAAACCGGCTCGATGCGCGCCAGGGCCGCGTACCGTTCGGGCTCGTGATCGCGGCCGACCGCGCGGTCGTGAACACGGCCGTGGGCGCCGAGCTCATCGACAAGCTGCTCGAATTCAGGAATTTCTCCTGGCTCGGCGGCCACTACGACCTGTTCCAGCTGGTCGACGTATTGAAGCGCTGCCGCCGCCGCATGCTGCAGTTCACGCGCGAGGAAATCGAGCAGGGATTCAGCGAGTTCCAGTTCGTCGTGCGCTACCAGCCGAAGGTCGAGCGCGGTAACGGCAGCGAGTGGCAGACCCGCGAAGCCGAGGCGCTGATCCGCTGGCTGCACCCGGACAAGGGCCTGCTCGCGCCGGTGGAGTTTCTCCCCGAGATCGAGGCCTACGATATGATGCCGCGACTGACGGAGTTCGTCCTGCGCAAGACCGCAGTGCAGATCGTGAAATGGCGCGAGCAGGGGCTCGGCTTCGATATCTGCGTCAATCTCGCGTCCAGCGAGCTGGGCAGGACCGGCCTCGCAAGCGCGTATGCCGGGATTGTGCGGGAACACGGCGCCGAGTGCGGCAATTTCACGTTCGAGGTCGTGGAACAGGATCTCGTCGATCCCGATGCCGCGCATCTCGATACGCTGAAACGACTGCGCAACCAGGGTTTCCGGATCTGCCTCGACAATTTCCGCGTTGCAGCCCGGTCGCTCTGCATGCTCGAGCGCCTGCCGTTCGACGAGATCAAGATTCACGCATCGGCGCTGCAGCGGGCCCAGGACGACGACGTAGCCCGGCACGTGCTCGCGGCCGTGACCGGCCTGGCGCACAACCTTGGCATGGCGGTCTGTGCAGAGGGCGTGGAGACCCAGGAGACCTTCGAGTTCTTGAAAACGATCCGCTGCGACAAGCTGCAGGGATTCCTGATCTCGGAGGCGGTGCTGCCGCATATCGTGCGCAAGGCCTACTCGGCCGCCGAAGCCAGGTCGGACGAAGTCGCCTAGAGCTCAGAATTCGACGCGGAAGATCGACGCAGGCTTCACCTTGTCGATGGGCAGGTCATACATTTCGTCCATATCGTTTCGCATGCGCTGCTCGGCCTGCGGACTGTAACCCCATTTGATACGGGACTCCGTGTTCTGCAGATCGGGATCCGCCTGACGCCATGCAAGCTCCTCCTCACGGCGTTCGCGCATGCGCGCCTCGGCAAATATGGCTTCCTGCAGCGCTGCCTGGCGCTGCATCTCGAGCTCGAAAATGCTCTCGCCCTGCGGCCCGACGATGACCTCGATTTCTTCCATCGTCTGGCTCTGCAACAGCTCCTCCGGAATTTCCGTCGGCAAGTCCTCGTCGGCAGGCGCAGCTGTATCGGTAACCTGCGCGCTTGCGAACACTCCCCAGGAGAGAGCGGCGGCCAGCCATGCGAGGCGAACGACAGGCATCAGCGCTTCACGTCCTCCACCCACTCGAGCGATTCGAACCAGTAATCCCGCGTGACCGCTAGCCACCGGTCGGCTGTTCGAGCCGTGACCCAGGCATTGAGGAAATTCAGTAGTTCCTGTTCACCCTTCTTTACGGCGAGCGCTTCGGCCCAGCCGACCAGCGGGTCGTTCAGCGGCAGGTCGATGGCATCGCTGTTATTCATCACCAGGAACTTCACTGCCGGCAGGCTGGAGATATAGGCATGTGACCTGCCCTCGAGGATTTCCTTTTCGGCGTCGTCCTTGTTGGCGTGAGAGTGGATCTCGGCCTTGTCGAAGATAGAGCGGGCGACGCCCTCGGAGAACGTGTCGGTGACAGTCGAGATCACTATGTCCGGATGATTCAGCTGCTGCAGGTTCTCGATGTCTTTCGTCATGAAAGTGTTAGTGGCCATCCCGGCGCCCGACTCTGCGACCGGCTGGGTAAAGTTGATACGCAGGGCCCGCTGTGGCGTGACCACTATACCGGCCGCGATCATGTCGACCTCGCCGGCCTCCAGCGCGGGAATGATGTCTTTCCACTCGTACACCTTGAACTCGGCGCGTACGCCCATGTCCTTCGCAATCTTGCCGCCGAGATCGATATCGTAGCCGATGTGACCGCCCCGCTTCGCGGACATGGCCCAGGGAACGAACTCGGAAATACCGACCCGCAAAGTGCCGCGCTCGACGATCTCGCTGACGGCATCGGCCTGTGCCGCCGGACTGGCGACGATGGCCATAAGGACCAGGCAACGAACAAAGACTTTTGTCATGGGCATGAGTGTAGTTCCGGATATTAGCGAATGTGTTTGAGGATCCCGTCGAGCTCGTCGAGGTTGTTGTAGCTGATCACGAGCTTACCGGCGCCTTTTTGCGTGTGCTGCAGGCTGACTTTCGCACCGAGCTTTTCCGAAACCTCCACTTCCAGCCTCCGGATATCGGCATTCTCGCTTGCGGGCCGCTTCGCCGGCGCCTTGTCTGCGGGCCCCCCCAGCATCCGCTTGACCAGCCGCTCGGTTTCGCGCACGGACAAGCCCTTGTTCACCACCTGGCGCGCCGCGTCATATTGCTGAACGCTATCGGTAATCGACAGGAGCGCGCGTGCATGGCCCATCTCGATCTGCCGGGCCTCGAGCATCGGCTTGACCTTGTCGGACAGGTCCAGCAGCCGCAGCAGGTTGCTCACCGAAGCACGCGACCGGCCGACGGCTTCCGCGGCCTCGCCGTGGGTGAGGTCGAATTCGCGTATCAGCCTGTCCAATGCCCGCGCTTCCTCGAGCGGGTTGAGATCCTCGCGCTGGATGTTCTCGATCAGCGCCATCGCGATCGCCGCCTCGTCCGGCAGGTCGCGGACCACGGCGGGGATCGATTCGAGCCCGGCCATCTGCGCCGCGCGCCAGCGGCGCTCGCCCGCCACGATCTCGTAGCGCTGCGTATCGCCGGACTTGCCGATGGGCCGCGCGACGATCGGCTGCACGACGCCCTGCGCCTTGATGGAGTTGGCGAGTTCCTCGAGCGAATCCTGGCGAATGTCCAGCCGCGGCTGGTACTGGCCGCGCTGTAACAGGTCGACCGGAATCTGCTTGAGCGGCGCGTCGGGTCCCGGCTCTACGCTTGCCGCTTGCGCCGCGACCGGCTTGGAGAGCAGGGCGTCGAGACCGCGCCCGAGTCGTTTTTTCCTTGCTGTCATTGGTTCATTCCAACGATGTTCCTATACCGCCTTTGCAACCCGCGCGTCCTCGCGGCGGAGAATTTCGCCGGCCAGTGCGAGATACGCGATGGCGCCGCGCGACGAGCGGTCGTGCAGCAGCACCGGCCGGCCGAAGCTCGGTGCCTCCGCGAGACGAATGTTGCGCGGCACGCAGGTGCGAAAGACCTGCTTGTCGAAATGCTCGATGAGCTGCATCGACACTTCGTTCGACAGGTTGATGCGTGGATCGAACATGGTGCGGAGAATGCCGTAGACCTCGAGACGCGGATTGACGCTTTCGCGCACCTGCTCGATCGTGTTCAGGAGCGCGGAGAGTCCCTCCAACGCATAATACTCGCACTGCATCGGTATCAGCACGCCGTCCGCGGCGGTTAGCGCATTGAGCGTCAGCATGTTGATCGAGGGCGGGCAGTCGATGAGTATGAAGTCGTAAAGCCCGGCCACGGGCGCCAGCGCTTTCTTCAGCTTCATCTCGCGGCCGATCTCCTGCAACAGGGTCACCTCCGCGAGCGTCAGATCCTCGTTGCCCGGCAGCACCGCGAAGCCACCCTCGGGCGCCGATACGATCGTGTCCGCCGCGGTGGCCTCGCCCAGCAGCACGTCGCAGGCGGAATAGTCGACCTCCCGCTTGTCGATGCCGCAACCCATCGTCGCGTTGCCCTGGGGGTCCATATCGACCAGCAGCACACGCCGCTGCGTTGCGGCAAGCGACGCGGAAAGATTCACGCACGTCGTGGTCTTGCCGACACCGCCTTTCTGGTTTGCAACCGCAATGATGCGCGCCATGGTCAAGCCCTTCGCAAAAGCACAGCGTGCCGCGAGCCCGCGTCGAGCCCCGGCACCGAGAGTTCCTTAATAGTGTAGTCCCACCCGGCGGGAATTTGTTGGAGTTCTTCCGCCGGGTAGCGCCCTTTGAGGGCAATGAACACCCCGCCCTCTCCAACGTGGTGTCCAGCCAGTTCGAGGAGCCGCGGCACTGCCGCCACAGCTCGCGCGATCACGGTATCAAAGCGGTAGCCGGGTGCATAGTCCTCGGCGCGTGCTTTTACGGCCTCGACGTTGCCGAGGCCAAGTGCAGCCGCGGCATGCTGCACGAACTGGATCTTCTTGTTGTTGCTATCGAGAAGCACGAACTGCCTGCCAGGCTCCGCAATGGCGAGCGGCAGGCCCGGGAAGCCCGCCCCCGTGCCGATGTCGAGCACGGTCTCGCCCTGCAGCATCGGCCGTGCGGCCAGGCTGTCCAGCAGGTGCACCGTGACCATCTCGTCACGGTCACGGATCGCCGTCAGGTTGACCTTGCGGTTCCAGCGTTCGAGCAGGTCCAGCAGCGCCGAGAATTGCCCGTTGCTGCGCTCGTCAAACTCCTCGAAACCCTGCAGCGGCCACTCCTTTGCGATCAGGCGACGAGCAGCGCCATGAAGTCGTCGACGGCGGTCGCTGCCAGTTTGTCGCGATCTGCCCATAATGCGTCAAGCACTTCCCATTGTCCCGCACCGAGCTTCGGCGACATGCTGTCGACGAATTTCTGTTTGAGCAGCGGAAGGCCTTCCTCGCGGCGCTCGCGGTGCCCGATCGGCGCATTGACCTCGACGCGATCGGTGCGCGAACCGTCCGTGAAAAAGACCTGCACCGCGTTAGGGATATAGCGCTTTTGGGGATCGAAATAGGCTCTCGTGAAGTGTTCATTCTCCCTGACTTCCATCCTGTCACGCAGTGCATCGACCCGCGGGTCGGCGGCGACGTCGTCCTCGTAGTCGGCCGCCGTAAGGCGGCCGAAGATCAGCGGGATCGCCACCATGTAGCGGATGCAGTGGTCGCGGTCGGCCCGGCTGTCGAGCGGCCCGGTCTTGTCGATGATGCGCACGCCCGCTTCCTGCGTCTCGATCACGATCCTCTCGACGTCGTCGATCCGGTCCCTGACGAACTCGTGCAGCGCCATCCCTGCCTCTACCGCGGTCTGCGCATGGAACTCTGCGGGAAAAGAGACCTTGAACAGGATGTTCTCCATCACGTAGCTGCCATAGGGTCGCCGGAACTCGAACGCGTTGCCCCCGAACAGCACGTCGTAGTAGCCCCATACCTTCGCGGACAGCGCGGATGGATAACCCGTCTCCCCGGTCATGCTGATCAGCGCCAGGCGCACCGCCCGGCTGGTCGCGTCGCCGGCCGCCCAGCTCTTGCGCGACCCCGCGTCAGGAGCGTGACGATAGGTGCGCAAGGCGCCGCCGTCGATCCATGCATGCGACAGCGCATTCAGGACCTTCTCCCGATCGCCGCCGAGCATGTGCGTGACGACGGCCGCAGATGCAACGCGCACGAGCAGGACGTGATCGAGCCCGACGCGGTTGTAGCTGTTTTCGAGTGCCAGGCAGCCCTGGATCTCGTACGCCTTGATCATCGCCACCAGGACGTCCTTCATCGTCAGCGGCTTCTTCCCTGTGACACGGCTCTGTCGGCTGAGGTAATCGGCAACCGCGAGGATGCCACCGAGATTATCGGACGGATGACCCCACTCCGCCGCCAGCCAGGTGTCGTTGAAGTCCAGCCAGCGAATCATCGTGCCGATATTGAAGGCCGCCATCACGGGCTCCAGTTCGTACGACGTACCGGGCACGCGCGCGCCGCCCGCGAGCGTCGCCCCGGGCACGACCGGTCCGAGCAGCTGCGTGCAGGCCGGGTCATCGAGGGCCTGGAAGCCACAGGCGAGGGCGTCCATCAGGCAGTAGTGTGCGGTCTCGAAAGCGAGTCCGCTGTCGATATCGGTGTCGCAGACGTAATCTGCGATGTCGGCCAGCTCCTTGTCCCAGTCGGGCCTCTTCGCGGGGCGAATTCCTGTATCAGACATGCCGGGTCCTCTCGCTCCGGGTTCGGCAGCCCTTTAGCCCCGGTCAGAAGACCGGCAGGGCGCGAATTCAGACCACGCAGGTTGCCATTTCCGGATGGACGAATGGCTAACGTCGCCGGCTGCGGCGATCGTCTCAGTCATCACCAATCTTGACGACGACTCTTCCTGTGATTTCACCGTCGATATAGGCCTGGAAAGCCCCGGGCAAATCGTCGAACCCGATGGTCTGCCCGCCGATCGTGTCGAGGTGCTGCGCCTTCAGGTCACCCGCGATCCTCGACCAGACCGCAAGACGCAGGCCCCGCGGCGTGTCGACCGAATTGATGCCGAGCAGGCAGACGGCCCTGAGGATGAACGGCAGCACCGTGGTGTTGAGCGCGGGACTTGCCGCGAGCCCGATACTTGCGATATTGCCGCCGTAATCCATCGTCCGGGTCAGCCAGGTCAGGTAGTCGCCGCCGAGGTTATCGATGGCGCCGGCCCACTGCGCTTTTTCCATCGGCCGCTTGCCGAGATCCAGTTCGTCACGCAACAGGATGCGGCTCGCACCGAGGCTCTTGAGATAATCTTCCTCGCTGGCCTTGCCGGTGAGCGCCACGACCTCGTAGCCGCGGCCCGCCAGCATGTCGATCGCAATGCTGCCCACACCGCCCGTCGCTCCCGTGACCACGACCGGGCCGTTTTCGGGCAGCTGGCCGTTCTGCTCCATGCGGTGGATTGCCAGCGCCGCCGTGTATCCCGCCGTGCCCAGCTGCATGGCCTGGTGCGCATCGAGGCCTGCGGGGATCGGCACCAGGCTCTGGCTGTCGAGGCGCGCATACTCGGAATAGCCGCCGTCGACGGTTTCGCTCAGGCCGCAGCCGTTCACGAGCACGGCGGTTCCGGGCTGGAACTCCGGGTCCTCCGAGCTGACGACAACGCCGGCCAGGTCGATGCCGCCGTTCAGCGGGTGTCGGCGCAGGATCTTCCCGGCACCGGTCGCGGCCAGCGCATCCTTGTAGTTGATCGTTGAATGGGTGACGCGAACGACGACGTTGCCTTCCGTCAGGTCGTCGACCGTGAGTTCCTGGAAGCCGGCGACGATCTTGCCGTCCTGTTCGTCGATGCGGTATGCGCGAAACTTGTCCATCGTCTTGCCCCCTTGATTGTCGCCTTATCGCTCGAGCCAGCTCAGCCAGGCGTCGAGGCCCTGCGAGTTCAGATTCATGTCGTGCCGCAGCAGCGACCACATTGCATCACGGCCCTTGTCGTAGCCGTGCGCAACGAGACGATTGCCCAGGAATTCGAACAGGTCATCCCGCATCAGCGCCTGCCGGTCGTCGCGTGCCTGGTGTTTCCTGGCGATCGCGACAAAACCATCGAGGCACTCGTGCATGTCGTTCGCGAGTCGCACGACGTCGTTCACGCGGCTGTAGTGCGTCAGGAACAGCTTCTCCGGGTCCTGCGCCATGATGCGGTCGACCGCCTTGTGCGCCTCCGTCGGCTCGAAATGCGGGGGCGTCGTCGTCGGGAAAATGAACTCGCCGTTGGCGGTATCCAGCTCGCGGTAGGAAATGCCGAAGCTATCGCCCGTGAATACGCCGCGTGACTGTGGATCGTGCAGGCAGTAATGGTGCCGCGCGTGACCCTCGGTGTGCAGGGCGCGAACCTCGCGACCGCCGAAGCTGAAGCGATCCTCGTCGCCGGCCTCGATGATGCGGCCCGCGTCGATCGGCACGATCTCGCCGTAAAGCTCGAACGCTTTCTCCTTGCCGTAAACGCCTTGTGTTCCTGCGATGAGTTTCGTCGGGTCCGCCATGTGCGGCGCGCCACGCGGATGGATTACACAGCGCGCATTCGGCAGCTGCTGCATGAGCGAACCGGCGCCGCCGGCATGGTCGAGGTGAACGTGGGTGAGGAAGACGTAGTCCACGTCCCCGGGTTCGAGGTCGTACTGTCTGAGCGCATCGAGTAACAGCGGCACGCTGGAGTTCGTGCCCGTATCGACGAACGCCGCATGGCCATCCGCGATCACCAGGTGACTGGCGTCGGCGGATGGGCGCAGATAAAGCGTGTCGACGGCGACGACGCCATCGCCTACGTCAGTGGTTCGCGCCACTTGCTGCGGCATGTCATCTCCCGCCCGAGATCGGGCAGTGATTATTCCACGACGGTCGTCTCGAGTCCTTCGAGGCTGGCGTAATAGCGAGCAAGCACCTTGACGTCTTCATCCGTGAGGGGTGCCGCCATCTGCGCCATGACGGCGTTCTTGCGCGTGCCGTCGCGATACTGGTTGAGTGCATGCGCGAGGTAATCCTCGTACTGGCCTGCCAGCGTGGGCCAGGTCGGCGATACGCTGATACCGTTCTGGCCGTGGCACGCCACACAGGTCGAGGCCACTTCGATGCCGGCGGTTTCCGAGCCGCCGGCGGCAACCGTTTCGTTGGCAACACTCGAGAAATACGCCGCGAGATCCTGCATCTCCTCGTCGGACATGCTCGACGCCTGCGCCTGCATGGTCGGATGCTCGCGCGAGCCGTCGCGGTATCCCTGCAGCGCCGCCACCAGGTAGGCCGCTTTCTGGCCACCCAGTTTCGGCACGCGATAGGACGGATAGGCGTTGCGATAGCCCTCGATGCCATGGCACCCCTGGCAGGTGTAAGCGAGTTTTGCGCCTCGTTCCGCGTTGCCCTGAGCGGCGGCGGGTGACGCAAGGAATGCGCAGGCTAGGCTCAGCGTCGCGAGTGAGGCGGCGATCTTCATGTTCGTAACCAACTGTAATCTCGGGATTTAGTCACCCCGGCATCATTACCGGGAAATCAGAGGCAGTTATGGTAGTGACACTGGCCCGCGAATTCCAGACATAGTTCCGCGAATCGCCAGGGCGCCATGCTAGCATCGTCGCGCAATTCGCGAACCGGGGACCCGTCCGTGAGAAAGAGTATCGTCATACTGCTCGTCGCCGCCGCCATCATCGTGCTGGTATCGCCGGGCATCGTCGGCCGAATTGCCGAGGAGTCCGTCGACAGCAACCTGCAGTGGGCCTCGGAAGAGAGCCAAGGGTTTCGCCTTACCTCGCAGCGTTTCGACCGCAGCTGGTTTTCGTCCGAGGGCCAGCACCGGATCGAAATTCGGGACCCGGAGATACGCAATGCGCTCGCCACTCTCGCCGGCCGCCAGCCTTACGATGGCTATCCGACGCTGGTTATCGATACCCACATCGACCACGGGCTGATTCCGGTAACGTCGGTGGGCCGTGCCGAGGGCTCGCTCGCGCCGGGTCTCGGCCGCGGTGTTTCGACCCTGGTCATCGAGTATCCGGACGGCGAGCCCGTGCCGGTGCCCGGCACGGTTTACTCGTCCATCGGGCTGAACGGCGTCCTCACCGCGAACTATATCGTCGAGCCCGGCAATCTCGAGGCCGACGGCAGCTCGGCAAGCTGGGGCGACACGAACATCGAGCTCTCGACGGATTACAAGGCAGAGAGCTTTGTCATCGACGGCGTCATCGAGTCGCTCGTCGTCACCGACGCGGGCGACACGCTGCGACTCGGCAAGACGACGTTCGGCGGCGAACAGCGGCCGAGCCGCTTCGGCATATCGGTCGGCGATTTCGAGGTCAGTGCAGAATCCGTTGCCGTGGAAGAGGCGGGCATCGAGACTTACCGGCTGGGTCCGGTCATGCTGTCGGGCACCTCGGATATCGATGGCGAACGCGTCAACGGCAACGTTCGCATGAGTCTCGATGCGCTCGCCGTGCCGGGCTATGGCGACTCCGATTTCGACGTCGCCATGCGCTTTACCGGCCTGGACGGCGCCGCACTGGGCGGGATGGTGCAGAAGCTGGAGGACGCCGGGGACCCGGCAACGCCACAGGAATTTCAGCTGTTGCTGGGGGACGATCTCGAGAGACTGGCGGCGGCGGGCTTCGAGCTGCATGTCGACCAGTTCGATTTCGAATTGCCGCAGGGTCCCGTCGCGTTGAAAATGCGGTTTACGGTCGAAGAATCCGGCGCCGGCGACTTTGACCTGTCGTCATTGCTCATGACGCTCGATGCAGAGGCCGATCTCGCTGCTGGCGCGGATTTCGTCGACCACGCAATGGCCATGAATCCGGATGCCGGCGCCATCATCGGCATGGGCTACCTGCGCAGGAACGGCGACGTGTACGAGATGCACGCCGAATATGCGAAGGGGCTCCTGACGATCAACGGCGCGCCGATGCCAATACCGCTGGGCGGGCAACCCTCGGTCGTAGACTAAAGCTCGAGTTCCTCCGCCCGGTGGCACGCGACGTGCGCATCACCGACACGCCGCGCCCGCGGCCGCTCCACCCGGCAACGCGATTTCACGTAGCGGCAGCGCGGATGGAATGCGCAGCCGGGCGGGGGCGTAAGGATCGACGGCATCTCGCCGCCGAGCGACAGTTTGCCGCCTGGCGCGAGCGGGTCCGGCACGGGCACGGCATCGAGCAGCGCGCGCGTATACGGGTGCCGGGGATTGCCGAAGATATCGGCGCCGTTCGCGAGTTCCACCAGTCTGCCGAGGTAGAGCACCATCACCCGGTGGCTGATGGACCGGACCACGGCGAGATCATGCGAGATGAACACGATGCCGAGGCCCGTGGCTTGTTGCTCCCGCTGTAACAGCTCCAGGACCTGCCGCCGCACCGAGCCGTCGAGCGCCGCCACCGCCTCGTCGCAAACCAGCACCTTCGGGTTGACGATCAGCGCCCTCGCAATCGCGACGCGCTGTGCCTGGCCGCCGGACAACTGGTGCGGGAAGCGGCGGAGCAGGCTTTCGTCCAGGCCGACGCGGTGCAGCGCGGCGGCGACCCGCTCGCGGCGGCCTTTCGCGTCGAGGGCCGGCTCATGGATGGCGAGAGGTTCGGCGATCACCCGTTCGATTCGCAGCTGCGGATTCAGCGATCCTGCCGGGTCCTGGAAAACGAGCTGCAGATCCCGGCGCAACCCGACCGCCCGCGCCTGCACGGGCCCGGCCAGTTCCCTGCCGCAAAACGTGACGCGTCCGGCACGCATCGGTATCAGCCCGAGGACGGCCCGCACGAAGCTGGACTTGCCAGACCCGGACTCGCCCACCACGGCGACGGTTTCCCCGCTTCGCAGCTCGAGGTCGAGGTCCTGCACCGCGTGCAGCTGTTGCCGTCCCTGCCGCTCCGTGTAGCTGACCGAGACGTCGTCCGCCTGCAGCACGATATCCCCGGCTGCGGTCGGCGGCGGCAGGCTGCCATCGAGTCGCGGCGCCGCTTCTATCAGCTTGCGCGTGTGCGGCGACTGCGGCTCGGAAAACAGCTTGCGGGTAGGTCCCGCCTCGACGAGGCGCCCGTCTTCGATGACGAGCAGCCGTTCGCAGTGGCCCGCGATGATGCCCAGATCATGCGTGATCAGGAGCAGCGCGGTCTCTTCGCGGATGCGTTCGAGGAGATCGAGAATCTGCGCCTGGACCGTGACATCGAGCGCCGTGGTCGGCTCGTCGGCAATGAGCAGGTCCGGACCCGCGATCAGCGCCGACGCGATCATGACGCGCTGGCGCATACCGCCGGACAGCTGGTGCGGATACGCGCGAAACTGGCGCGCCGGATCGGCCAGCCCGACACGATCGAGCATGTGCATGACGCGCTGATCCGCCTCGCGCCCGTCGCTCGTGCCATGGCGGAGCAGGATGCGGCGCAATTGCCTGCCGATGGACACATAGGGATTGAGCGCCTGAGCCGGGTCCTGGAACACCATGCCGATGCGCTCCGCGCGCAGACTGTCGAGCTGCCGCTCGCCTGCGCCCACGATCTCGGCACCGTCCAGGGCGATGCTGCCGCTGACCGCGGCGTTGTCCGGCAGCAGCCCCATGATGGCGAGCGCCGTCTGCGTTTTCCCGGATCCCGAGTTGCCGACGAGGCCGACCGACTCGCCCGCATCGACGCCGAACGACAGGCTGGCAACCACGTCGGTATCGCCGTAGCGAATGCTCAGCCCGTTGACATCGAGCAGGCTCATCGCGACTGCCTCGAATCGAGCAGGTCGCGCATGCCGTCACCGAGAAAATTGAAGCACAGCAATATCGCCGCGAGCAGCGTCGCCGGGATCAATAGCATCCACGACGCACCCTCCATCTGGTCGGTGCCGTCGTTCACGAGTTTGCCAAGCGAGGTTTGCGGCTCCTGTATGCCGAGACCGAGGAAGCTCAGGAACGACTCGATAAGGATGGCCTGCGGGATCGTGAGCGTCACGTAGACGATGACCACGCCGACCAGGTTCGGAGCGATGTGCCTCAGGATAATCCGCGGCGTGGATACGCCGATCAGCTGCGCAGCCTGCACGAATTCGCGCTCGCGCAGGCTCAGCGTCTGGCCCCGCACGATACGCGCCATGTCCAGCCAGTTGATCGCACCGATCGCGACGAAGATGAGCAGGAAGTTCCTTTCGAAAACGACCAGCAGCAGGATCACGAAGAATATGAACGGCATTGCATACAGGGTGTCGACCAGCCGCATCATCACGGCGTCGACGCGCCCTCCGACGAACCCCGCGGTGGCGCCATAGAGTACGCCGATGAAAAGGCTGACAATGCTCGCGACAATCGCGACGGCGAAGGTCACCTGCACGCCCATCATCGTGCGAACAAACAGGTCGCGGCCGAGGTCGTCGGTACCGAACACGTGTCCCGCGCTGAAGGTCGGCGATCGCAGGATATTGCCGAAATCGGCCGCCACGTATTCGTTCGGGCTGATCCAGGGCCCGATCACGGCAAGCAGCGCGATCGCGCTCAGGATTGCGCCGCTGATCATGACGGTCCTGCTGGTCCGCATGCGCGCCCAGATTCTCGCGACCACGCTCACCGCCGGCGAATCCGCGGATCTATCGCGCCGTACAGCAGGTCGACAATCAGGTTCAGCAGCACGATCAGCGTTGCGTAAAAAATCACGACACCGAGCACCAGCGTGTAGTCGCGATTCAGCGAGCCCCTGACGAACAGCTGGCCAAGCCCCGGAATGCCGAAGATCTCTTCGACGACCACGGAACCCGTAAGCACGGCGGCCACGGCTGGTCCCATGTACGACAGGACCGGCAGCATCGCCGGCTTCAGCGCGTGGTAGCGTACGATCGCGGCGGTGCCGAGGCCCTGGGCGCGGGCGGTGCGAATGAAATCGCTCGACAACACCTCGATGAGGCTCGCGCGCGTGAGCCGCGCGATGTAAGCAATCTGCGGCAGGGCCAGCGACAGGACCGGCAGCACCAGCCGCAAAGCACCCTCGCTTCCGGTCCAGCTGGCCGGCAGCCACTGCAGCTTCACGGCGAGGAACAGCACCAGCACGGGCGCGATCACGAATACCGGGATCGAAATACCCGTCATCGCAAAACCCATCACGATCTTGTCGAGCGCGGAATGCCGGTTCAGCGCTGCGACGATACCGAGGCTGATGCCGCTCACGGCGGCCAGCAGCATCGCGAGGATGCCGAGCTGCACCGAGACGGGGAACGAGCGGCCAATGAGTTCGCTCACCGTGTAGTCGCGGTAACTGTACGACGGCCCGAAATCACCCTGCATCACGCCGGTGAGGTAACGCAGGAACTGCATCGGCAGCGGTTCGTCGAGGTGGTAGGCCGCGGCGATATTCGCCTCGATCTCGGCCGGCAGCGCGCGCTCGGCGTCAAACGGGCCGCCCGGCGCTGCATGCACCAGTAGGAATGCGAGAACGATGACCAGGAATAATGTCGGGATCGCCCCCAGCAGTCTGCGCAGCGTGTATCGCAGCAAAGCGTGGTTCCCTTATGGGCGCCCGTCCTGTCCGGCGGCGCCCAGGCTCAGGTGCTGACTGTAATGGTAATTGAGGATGTTGTCTTGCCAACCCTCGACCTCGGGCTTAACGAGGTGCTTGCTGACGTAGAAATACAGCGGGATGACGGCGTGATCGGCCAGCAACACCCGTTCCGCTTCCTCTAGATACAGCCTGCGGCGGTCGAGGTCGAGCTGCTCGCCGGCCGACTGCATGAGCGCATCGAACTCTGGGTTCGAATAACCCGGCATATTTGCGGCACTGTCGGTCTGCATGATGGCAAGGAAGGTATTCGCGTCGTTGTAGTCGCCGAACCAGCTGGAACGAAACACTTCGGTGACCTCGCGGTTGCGCATCTGGTCCAGCAGCACCTGGAACTCGACGTTGACGGTCGTGGCTTCCGCACCCAGCACCTTGCGCCACATCGCCTGCACCGCGAGCGCGATGCGTTGCTGCGTATCCGAGGTGTTGTAGCGCAGCTCGAAGCGCAGCGGGTTGTTTTTGCCGTAACCGGCCTTCCTGTACAGGCTCTGCGCGATCGCTTCGCGCTCCTGCCGGCTCAGGCCGGCATACGGCAGCTGCACGGGGTCATAGTTATGAATGCCCGGCGGAACCCAGCTGTATGCCGGTGCCTCGCCGCGACCCGTGATGGCCTCGACCAGTACTTCGCGGTCGATAGCCATCGAGAGCGCCTGTCGCAGTTCCGGGTTGTCCGCAAACGGCGGCCTCGTCATGTTGAAACCGTAATAGTAGACACCGAGTGTGGGCGCAACGTGCAGCTGGTCGGCATAGTCAGCGCGAATCTGTTCGAAATTCTCGGGCGGAACGGTGCTTGTCACGTGGAGCTCGCCGGCGCGGTAACGATTGAACTCCGCCAGCTCCTGCGTAACCACGTGATGGCGCACGATATCGATCGATGTCCGGGCGTCATTCCAGTAGTGGACATTCCTGTGCAGCTCGATGATTGCGCCGGGCTCCCAGTCCGCCAGCACATACGCACCGTTCGAGACGTGGTTGCCGGCGCGCGCGAACTGCGCGCCGTGCTGATCCACCGAGCCGCGGTGCACCGGAAACGTGCTCGGGTGGGTCAGCAGGCTCAACAGGTATGGCGTGGGCCTGACCAGCGAAATGACCAGCGTTCGCTCGTCCGTGGCGGTAACGCCGAGTTCCGCCGGGTCCATCTTTCCGGCAACAATTGCCTCGGCATTGACCACGGTGCCGATTTCGGCGGCATAAAACGCGGCCGTTGCCGGATCGACGAGCCGCTGCAGCCCGAACACGAAATCCGCCGCGGTTACGGGGTCGCCGTTCGACCAGCGCGCGTCGGCGCGAATACGGAACGTGTAGCTCAGGCCGTCCGTCGCGATTTCCCAGCTCTCCGCGGTCCCGGGAACCAGGTTGCCCGCGGCGTCATAGGTCACGAGACCCTCGCCGATGTCCCGCAGCACGTCGGCGGCCTGGACGCTGCGGCCCTTTTGCGGATCGAGGGATTCGGGCTCGGTGGACAGGGCACGATTGAGCACCGGTATACCGGTGGGCGATGCCTCGCGATCTTCGCTGCCATTGCTGCAGGCGTTCAGCATGACCGCGGTGGCCACCAGCGTCACGAGGATCACCGGCAGCAGTCGAATTTTCTTCATGGGTTATCCCGGATCAGGCCGTCTTCGCGAGCTGGCGCTTCTTGAGGTGAATCAGCAGCAACGATACGGCGGAAGGGGTCATGCCTTCAAGGCGGGAGGCCTGGCCGAGCGTGGCCGGCCGCGCCGACTCGAGCCGCTGCCTGGCTTCGTTCGACAGACCGTCCACGCGCGCGTAATCGAGGTCGTCAGGCAGCCGCAGCTGCTCCTGCTTCGCGTGCTTCGCGATTTCGCGGTGCTGGCGGTCGATATATCCAGCGTACTTCGCGCGTACTTCGATGGCGAGTTCGACCTGTTCCGCATGCTCGTCATGCGCGAACACGTCCTGCTGCATCGGCCCGACCCCAGAAAGCCCGGTGATGGTCCGGTAGTTCAGCTCGGGTCTGCGCAGCAGGTCGGCAGCCGTGCTCTCGCGCTGCAGTTCCCGGCCCAGCAGCTCACGGTCGGCCGCGGTGATGCCGGCGGGCCGCACGAGGATGCCGTCGAGACGCCGCTGTTCGCGGGCGATGGCCTCGTATTTTCTTTCGAACAGTGCCCAGCGCCGTGCGTCGACGACACCGAGCTCGTGCCCGACCGGCGTGAGTCGCTCGTCGGCGTTGTCCTCGCGCAGCGTGAGGCGGTACTCGGCGCGGCTCGTGAACATCCGGTACGGCTCGCTGACGCCGCGCGTGATCAGGTCGTCGACCAGTACGCCAATGTAGGCTTCGTCACGCCGCGGGAACCAGCCGTCCCGGCCGCGCGCCGCGCGTGCGGCATTGATGCCAGCGAGAATTCCCTGCGCGCCGGCTTCCTCGTATCCGGTCGTGCCGTTGATCTGGCCCGCAAACCAGAGGCCCGCGACGTGCTTTGTTTCCAGCGTCGGACGCAGATCGCGCGGGTCGAAATAGTCGTACTCGATCGCGTATCCCGGCTGCGTGATGCGGGCGTGCTCGAAGCCGACGATCGTGCGCACGAAACGCTCCTGGGTTTCTGCAGGCAGGCTCGTCGATATGCCGTTCGGATACACGAGGTGTGAATCCAGCCCCTCGGGCTCCACGAACACCTGGTGCGAGGACTTGTCCGCAAACCGCACGACCTTGTCTTCCACCGACGGACAGTAACGCGGCCCGACGCCGTCGATCTTGCCCGAGTACATTGGCGACTCGTGCAACGACGCCCGGATGATGTCGTGGGTCTCCTCGCGCGTTGATGTGATGTGGCACGACACCTGCTGCGGATGTTCCGCGCGCGTGCCCATGAAAGAGAAGACCGGCGCCGGCGTATCGCCGGGCTGTTCCTGCATGGCCCCGAAGTTCAGCGTCCGGCCATCGAGCCGCGGCGGCGTGCCGGTCTTGAGCCTGGCTACCCGGAACGGCATTTCACGCAGCCTGTCTGCAAGCCGTATCGAGGGCGGGTCGCCCACCCGGCCGCCGGCCGCCTCGGTGCTGCCCATCAGGATGCGCCCACCGAGAAACGTGCCCACGGTCAGTACGACCGCCGGGGCGAAAAACGAGTCACCCGCGTCCGTCACGGCGCCGGCCGCCCGGCCGCCATCGACGATGAGATCGTCGACGCTCGCCTCGACGATCGTAACGCCGGGCTGGCCTTCGAGCAGCGCGCGGATCGCGCGCCTGTAGAGCTCCCGGTCGGCCTGCGCACGGGTCGCGCGCACGGCCGGGCCCTTGCTCGCATTCAGCGTGCGGAACTGGATCCCGGCGCGGTCGATGGCTGTCGCCATGACGCCGCCGAGCGCATCAATCTCGCGGGTCAGGTGACCCTTGCCGATACCGCCGATGGCGGGGTTGCAGCTCATCTGCCCCAGCGCCGAGCGCTTGTGCGTGATCAGAAGCGTGCGCGCACCCGCGCGCGCGGCGGCCATGGAAGCCTCCGTCCCGGCGTGACCGCCGCCGATCACGATGACGTCGAACCGTTTGCGCATGGGGACCACTGATCAAAATATGAGCAACACTGGGCGGGGCATTCTAGCGGCCTTTCTTTACACGAGGAAGCGGTATCGCCAAGATATCGCGGCTTCTACGACCGTCCGGGTTCCCATGTTTCGCAGCAACAGCGCGCTTTTTACCGCCACAGTACTGATCGGCCTGGCGCCCGCAACCGGAGCGCTGGAGCTCGAGGACTGCCGCATCAGCGCCGGCCCGGCGTTCCCCGGGATCAAGGCCCGCTGCGGCACGCTGCTGCGGCCGGAGAATCCCGACGATGCCGATTCGCCGCAGATCGAGCTGTCGGTCGCCGTGGTGCCGGCGCTCGACCTCAAGCCCGAGCCGGACCCGTTCGTGCCGCTTGCCGGCGGGCCGGGCGCAAGCGCCATCGAGTTCTACTCGGCCTACGCGGGGGCTTTCGAGCCCGTCCGGCGCCACCGCGACATCCTGCTCGTCGACCAGCGCGGCACGGGTTCGTCGGCGCGCATGGACTGCGATGTCGATGACGACATCATCGAGGGCGCGTTCAGCGAGCAGCGGGTTCTCGAAGTTACCCGGGAGTGCCTGGACGAACTGCCCCACGATCCGCGCTTCTTCACGACCAGCGTCGCCGTCACCGACCTGGAAGCGGTACGCGAAGCTCTCGGCTACGGCCCGCTGAACCTTTACGGCGTCTCCTACGGCTCCCGGGTGGCGCAGCATTTTGCGAAGCGTTACCCCGGCGCGACGCGTTCGATCGTCCTCGACGGCGTCGTGCCGCCGCAGGTTGTGCTCGGCCCGGCGATCGCCACCGAGGCGCAAAAGGCGCTGGACGAGATTTTCGCCCGCTGCTGGACGGACGAGCGATGCAACGAACGATTCCCGGATCTCACGCAGGCCTTTGCGCGGATTCGCGCCGAGCTCGAGGCGCAGCCTGTCACCGTCGAGATCCCGAATCCCGTCACCGGGCAGCGCGAATCGGTCGATTTCGGCGCCCCGGAACTGGCCGGCGCGGTGCGTCTGCTGGCGTATCATGCGAACTCGATCGCGATCCTGCCGCTACTGATCGATGCGGCGGCCGCTGGCGACTTCGAGCCGCTGGCGGCGCAGTACCGGATGATCTCCGCGCAGATGTCCGATGCTCTTGCGCTCGGCATGCACAACTCGGTGATGTGCTCGGAGGACGCGCCGTTTTACGACATGCAGGTGATCGACCGCGACGCGCTCGAAGCGAGCTATATCGGCGTCGTGCAGCTCGACGCGATCGAGACGATGTGCTCGTTGTGGCCGGCGGGGCCCGTCGACGAGGACTTCCGCGAGCCACTCGATACCGAGGCGCCGGTGTTGCTGCTGTCGGGTGAAGCCGATCCAATCACGCCGCCCGAGTATGCCGTGCTTGCGATGGTCGACCTGCAGCGCGCCCGGCACGTCATCGGTGTGCAGCAGGGGCACGGCCAGGCGGCCATCGGCTGCACGCCCCGGCTGATCGGCGAGTTCGTCGCGAGCGCCGATCCGGAAGCGGTCGACGCCACCTGCCTCGAGCGCAGCTTCGTCATGCCGTTTTTCCTCGACTTCGCGGGGCCGGCGCCATGATTAAAGTGGAAGGCATTCACAAGTCCTTCGGCAAGGTGCACGCCGTGCGCGGCGTGAGCTTCGAGGCACCGGACGGCAAGATCACCGGGCTGCTCGGACCGAACGGCGCGGGCAAGTCTACGACGCTGCGGGTGCTCTACACGGTGCTGCGACCCGACCAGGGACACGCGTCGATCGACGGCGCCGACGTGGTGACGCAGAGCCTCGATGCGCGGCGGCGCATCGGCGCGCTGCCGCACGGCGCCGGCCTCTACCCGCACCTGACCGCACGCGAGAACGTCGCCTACTACGCGAGACTCTGCGGCATCGATGCCGCGTCGATCGAGGAGCGCGTCGACGACATCATCGGCCTGCTGGAGATTGGCGACTTTGCGGATCGCCGCAGCAAGGGCTTCTCGCAGGGGCAGCGCACCAAGGTCGCGCTCGCCCGGAGCCTCGTGCACGATCCGCAGAACATCATCCTCGACGAGCCGTCGAACGGGCTCGACGTCATGGCGACGCGTTCGCTCAGGGACCTGATCCTGAAACTGAAAGACGACGGGCGCTGCGTACTGTTTTCGAGCCACGTGATGCAGGAGGTGGCGGCACTCTGCGATGACATCTGCATCATCGCCAATGGCAGGGTCGCGATCGACGACTCGGCTGATGGCATACGCCAGCGCACCGGCTGCGACGATCTCGAGGACGCTTTCGTCAAAGCAATCCGGAGGGTGCCACCGGCATGATGCGGACGCTGCTGACGGTCTTCCGCAAGGAAGTACTCGACAACGTACGCGACCGGCGAACGCTGGCCTCGGCGCTAATCATGGGTCCGCTGTTCGGTCCCCTCCTGTTCGCGTTCGTGATCAACCTGTCGATCGAGCGTTCGCTCGATGACGCCGAGCGCGTCATCGATCTTCCGGTGATCGGGCAGGAGCACGCGCCCAACCTGCTGCGCTATCTCGAAAGCCGCAACATAGACGTCGTCGACGGACCCGCCGATCGCGACGCGGCGCTCGATGCCGTCAGCGCCGGCGAGCACGACGTAGTGCTCGTCATTCCGGAGGAGTTCGCCGAGCAGTTCATCGACTCCGTCCCGGCGCGGGTCGAGGTGATCGCAGACCAGTCGAATTCACAGGCCGATCGCCAGGCCCGCCGCGTGCGCGGTGCGCTGCGGGCCTACAGCCAGGAGCTCGCATCGATCCGCCTCACCGCACGCGGGGTGAGCCCGCTCGCCCTGCGGCCGCTGAACATCGACGACGTGGACATGTCGACGCCGAGCGGCCGCTCCGCGATGCTGCTCGGCATGATGAGCTACTTCTTCATCTTCGCTTTACTGATGGGCGGCATGTACCTCGCCATCGACACGACGGCCGGCGAGCGCGAGCGTGGTTCGCTCGAGCCGCTGCTGGCGCTGCCGGTGACCCGCAACCAGCTGCTGCTGGGCAAGCTGGCCGCCACCTGCGTTTTCATGGCTCTCTCGCTGGCGTTGTCGCTGGGTTCCTTTTTCGTGGCTTTGAAGTTCATGCCGCTGGACGAGCTGGGCATGACGCCGAACTTCGGGCCGGTGACCGTTGGCGCGGCCTTCCTCGTGCTCGCACCGTTCATCCTGCTCGGCGCCGCCGTAATGACCCTCGTGGCGTCGTTCACCAAGAGCTACCGCGAAGCGCAAACCTGGCTCAGCGTCGTGCTGCTCGCCCCGACGCTGCCGATACTCATCGTCAGCATCCTCACTCTGAGGCCGCGCCTGGAGTTCATGTTCGTGCCGAGCCTGAGCCAGCACCTGCTGCTCGTCGACATGGTCAAGAACGAGCCCCTCGATCCGCTGCACGTCGCGATCTCGGCCGGCAGTACGCTGTTGCTCGGGGGCCTCCTGACCTGGATCTGCGCCCGGCTGTATCGCCGCGAGGGGCTGCTCGGTTGACAAACCCGGTCAATTGCCCAACATGGGCGATCCGGGCACAACGATAATTATTATGTCCCTGTTCTCCGAGCTCAGGCGTCGCAACGTCTTCAAGGTCTTGCTGGTATACCTGCTGGCGGGCTGGCTGATCGTCAAGCTCCTGCACCACCTGCATCCGGTGCTCGGTTTACCGCACTGGATCGAGAAGGTCGTCGGCCTGATACTGCTCATCGGGCTGCCGCTGGCGATGTATTTCGCCTGGGTTTACGAGATAACGCCGGTCGGCCTCAAGAAGGCCGTCGACGTCGATCAGACCCAGTCGATCGTCTTCAAGACCGGGCAGAAGCTCAATGCGGCGCTGGCCGTGCTGGTAGTGCTGATGCTCGCCGCGATGATCGTCGGCCGGCTGTTCCCGGAACCGCCTGCCCTGCTCGACCTGGGCCCCAAGATGCAGGCGGCCACGGCACCCGGCGTGCCGCCCGGAATTCACAGCGTCACCCTGGACAACGGGCTCGAGATCATCGTCTGGCCGGACCACGACATACCCAATGTCGCGCTCTACTATTTCGTGCGCGCCGGCGGGCGCAACGAGTACCCGGGTATCACGGGCCTGTCACACTTCTTCGAGCATATGATGTTCAACGGCACGGAGGACCTGGAGCCGGGCGAGTTCGATCGCATCATGGAGGCGGCCGGCGGGCAGAACAACGCCTACACGTCGAACGACGTCACGGTCTACCAGGACTGGTTTCCGCGCTCGGCGCTCGAAGTCGTCTTCGAGCTCGAGTCAGAGCGGCTGCAGAACCTGGCCTTCGTCCCGGAAGCGGTGGAGAGCGAGCGTGGCGTCATCATCTCGGAGCGCCGCTCGAGCGTCGACAACAACAACCTCAGCAAGCTGCTGGAGCAGGTGCGCGCGACGGCTTACGTGGCGCATCCCTACCAGTTCCCGATAATCGGCTGGCCGTCCGACATCGCGTCCTGGACAAAGGAAGATCTCGAGAGCTTCTACAGGACGTACTATGCCCCCAATAACATCACGATGGTGGTCGCCGGCGACGTAACGCCCGCGGAGATCCTCGACCTGGCGGAAGAGTATTTCGAGGACATACCGGCACAGGACCCCCCCGCCGATATCCGCACGATCGAACCGGAGCAACAGGGTGAACGCCGCGTGGTCATCGAAACCGATGCCCAGACGCCAATGCTGCACATCGCGTTTCATGCCGGCAGTGCGGCGGATCCCGCGACGCTGGCGATGAATCTTTTGCTAAGCATACTCGTCGACGGTGACTCGTCCCGCCTGCACCGCGTGCTGGTCGAGGAGGAGCAGCTCGCGATATCCATTGGCGGTTTCCAGTTCGAAGGCTTCGACCCGGGCCTCGTGTATTTCTACGCGACGCTGCCGCCGGGCGGCGATGTCCGCGTGGTCGAAGACCGCATCCTCGAGGAACTTGCACGCATCGGCGGCGAAGGTGTCACCGAGGCGGAACTCGAAAAGGCTCGCAACATCGCGCTGGCAGACTTCTGGCGCTCGATTGCGACGATCAACGGCAAAGCGGCCGGTCTCGGCGAGGCCGCAGTATTCCGCGGCAGCTACGAGAGACTCTTCGATTTGCCCGAAGATATCGAGACCCTTTCGCCCGACGACATCAAGGCCGTCGCGGCGGCGGTCTTCCGCCGCAGCAACGCCACTATCGGCACGCTCTATGCGCCGGCCGGGGAGGACGAGGAATGACCGTCTCAAGGCCCTTCTCCGGTCTCGCAGCCCTGGCGTTGATGCTGCTGGCCGGCGCCGCCTTCGCCCAGGGCGTCACGCTGCCCGATTTCGAGCGGATCGAGCTCGACAACGGCGCCGTGTTGTTGTTGAGCGAAGAACCGGAGGTGCCGCTGGTTTCCGTCACCGCAATCCTGCGCGGCGGCGCGGCCGTGGATCCTGACGGCCGGGGCGGGCTCGCAAACCTGCTTGCGTCCCTGCTCGAGAAGGGCGCCGGCGAGCGTGACGCCGCGCTGTTCGCGGAGACCATCGATGCGTCCGGCGGCATGCTCATGAGCCGCGCCGACCTCGAGACCGTTACGGTGTCCGGCAACTTCCTCGCCCGCGACGCCGAACTGATGGTGGATCTGCTGGCCGATATGCTGTTGCAGCCCAGGCTCGACGAAGCCGAGTTCGAGAAGCTGCGCGAGCGAGCGATCAACTTCATTCGCGCGGCAAAGGATACGAATCTCAACGCACTGCTGCCGATCTACGGCCGCGCCTTCCTGTTCGGCGCGCACCCTTACGGCAACCCGCTGAGCGGTAACGAGACGACGCTTGCCGCAATCAGCCACGACGACGTCCTGGACTTTTACGAGCAACAGCTCGGTGGCGACCGCCTTATCATCGCGGTAACCGGCGACTTCGATTCGGCCACCATGATCGCGAAGCTCACGGCCGCCTTCGGCGACTGGCGCCCTGCCGCAGCAGCCTTACCCGAGGTAACGCCGGCAGTCGCGCAGGACGGCCGCCGCGTATTGCTGGTCGACAAACCGGGTGCCACGCAGACGTACTTCTGGCTCGGCAACGTAGGCGTCGCGCGTGATTACGAGAATCGCGCCGCGCTCGACATCGCGAACACAGTCTTCGGCGGCCGCTATACCTCCATGCTCAACACGGAGCTCCGGATGAAGTCCGGGCTCACGTACGGCGCGCAATCACAGCTCACCAGGGCCTCGCAGCCGGGTTCGGTCGCGATCGTTTCGTTCACGCCCACCGAGAGTACTTTCGTGGCGATCGACATGGCGCTGGATGTGCTCGGGCGGCTGCACGAAGGCGCCGTGGACGAGGAGATACTGGACTCCGCGCGGAACTACATCCTCGGGCAGTTTCCGACGGCGCTGGAAACCGCCGCCCAGCTCGGCGGACAGCTGGCCGCGCTCGAAGCGTTCGGCCTCGACACCGGCTACGTCAACGACTACGGCCAGGCGCTCATGGCAGCCGACACGGCGGCGGTCGCCGCGGCAATCGACGCGGTTTACCCCGTAGCGGACAATCTGGTCTTCGTGCTGCTCGGCGACGCCGAGGCCATTCGCGAGCAGGCGGCCCGGTATGGGCCGGTGACCGAAATATCGATAACGGAGCCGCGCTTCAGGCCGCAGGCCAGCGCCGCAGAGTAGCCGTGCCGGCCGCTCACTTCCCGATACAGAATTCCGAGAAAATCCGACCCAGCAGATCGTCCGGCGTGAATTCGCCGGTAATCGTGCCCAGCGCCTGCTGCGAAAGGCGCAACTCCTCGGCGAGCAGCTCGCCGGCGCGCGCAACGCGCAGCGCGGCGCGCCCCGTTTCGAAGTGATCGTGCGCATCGCGGAGTGCCTCCACGTGACGCCGCCGTGCCGTAAACGCGCCCTCGCCAAGGTCGCGAAAGCCGGCGAGTTCGCGGATGCGCTCGCGGAGCGCGTCAAGCCCCTCGCCCGTTTTTGCGGAGAGCATTACGACCGGCTGCGTACCCTCGACGATGCCCGGACGGTCACCGCTGAGATCGATCTTGTTGCGCACAATCGTGACCGGCACGCCGCCCGGTACGGGCTCCTCGATATGGTCCGGCACCGCGTCGGTTGCATCCTGGATCCAGAGCACGGCGTCCGCTTCCGCCATCGCCTTGCGGGCACGGCGAATGCCCTCTTCCTCGATCCTGTCCGGGTTGTCGCGCAGGCCTGCCGTGTCGACGAGCTCCACGGCCAGGCCGTCGATGTTGATGCGCTCCCGCAGGACGTCCCGCGTCGTCCCGGCAAACTCCGTCACGATCGCCGTGTCCTCCCCGGACAGCCGGTTCATCAGGCTGGACTTGCCCGCGTTCGGTTTGCCCACGATGACAACCTGGTAGCCGTCGCGCATGACGCGGCCCACGGTCGCTTGTGACAGGAGGGATTCGAACGCGGCCGCACACTGCTGCAGCCGCCCGCCGAGCTCCTCGTCGCCGAGAAAATCGATCTCTTCCTCGGGAAAGTCGATGGCCGCCTCGACATAGACACGAATGGCCGTCAGCTGCCCGGCAAGGTCGTTGACGGCGTCGGAAAAGGCCCCGCGCAGCGAGCGCAGGGCGGCTCGCGCGGCCTGCGCGGTGCCGCTCTCGATGAGGTCGGCGATGGCTTCCGCCTGCGCGAGATCGAGCTTGTCATTCAGAAACGCGCGCTTCGTAAATTCGCCGGGCTCCGCGCGCCGCGCGCCGAGCTCGACGGCCGCCTCCACCAGCAGCGACATGACCACGGGCCCGCCGTGGCCCTGCAGTTCGATCACGGTTTCGCCGGTAAACGAGCCCGGGCCGGGGAAGTACAGGGCCAGGCCCTTGTCCAGCGGCTCACCGCGCGCGTCCATGAAGGTGGCATAAGTCGCGACTCTCGGTTCCGGTAAACTGCCGAGCATGTCCCGGGCTATGCGCTCGGATTCGCCGCCCGACAGGCGCACGACCCCGACGCCGCCCGTGCCAGGGGGCGTCGCCAGAGCGACTATCGTGTCGTCGAGGGTCGGCATACGGCAATGAAAGCACAGGTAACCGCAACATGCAGAACAAGAAAATCAGTTTCGACAACGACGACGGTCATTCGCTGTCCGGGCTCATGGCGCTGCCCGAGACACCGCCGAAGGCCTTTGCCCTTTTTGCACACTGCTTCACCTGTTCGAAGAACCTCAAGGCGGCAACCAACATAGCGCGAGCGCTGGCGGACTCCGGCATAGCCGTGCTGCGCTTCGATTTCACGGGGCTCGGCCAGAGCGAGGGCGACTTTGCCGACACGAACTTCTCGTCGAACGTCAACGACCTCCTGGCTGCCGTGCGGTTCCTGGAGGAACATTACCAGGCGCCGGAGATCCTCCTCGGCCACTCGCTCGGCGGCACCGCCATTCTGCAGGCTGCCGCCGAGGTGCCGTCCGCGGTTGCGGTGGCAACGATCGGTTCGCCGTCCGAGCCCGGTCACGTCCGTCACCTGTTCGAGGGGGCCGAGAAAACGCTGACCGAGCAGGGCGTCGCGGAGGTGAATCTCGGCGGCCGGCCGTTCACGGTCAAGCGGCAATTCCTCGACGACCTCGAGCGCCACGAGCTGCCGTCCGCCGTGAAAGCACTGCGCAAGGCGCTCCTGATCATGCACGCACCGCTCGACGACATCGTCGAAATCGACAACGCCTCGGCGCTATTCGCAAACGCGCTGCACCCGAAGAGCTTCATCAGCCTGGACAAGGCGGACCACCTGCTTTCCCGGGAAGAGGACTCGCTGTACGCGGGCCGGGTGCTGGCGGCCTGGGCGTCGCGCTACCTCGGGCCGGAAACCGCTGCAGCCAATGCCGGCCAGCCCGACACCGGGCGCTACGAAACCGCTGCGCGAACGCGCATAAGCAGCTTTCGTACCGAGCTTGTCGCCGGCGGCCACGCGCTCGTCGCGGACGAGCCGGCTTCCGTCGGCGGCACCGGCGAGGGCCCGTCCCCTTACGATCTGCTCTCGGCCGCGCTCGCCGCCTGCACCTCGATGACCCTGAAGATGTACGCCTCCCACAAGAAGCTCGACCTCGAAGCGGCCACCGTGCGTATCAGGCACGGCAAGATTCACGCGAAAGATTGCGAAGACTGCGAGAGCGTGGACGGACGAATCGACCAGTTCGAACGCGAGCTGGTACTCGAAGGCGACCTCACGGAGGCACAACGGCAAAGGCTGCTCGAGATCGCCGACCGCTGCCCTGTGCACCGGACGCTGCACGCCGAGGTGAAGGTCCGGACCGCGCTCGCGGATTCCTGACGTCGCTCGGATTTTGTGACCGCGTTCGTCGCATGAAATGTGAGCCAGTTCCAAACTGCCGTTTCCACTATCCGCAGAAGGGGCCGAACCCGGCCCGGCATCCAGGGAGGACGTCATGAGCAATCCATACGACTCGGCAGCGCCACGGAAGGAATCGGTTCTCGGTCCCACACTCAAATTCAAGGGTGAGCTTTCCGCCGAAGAAGACCTGATGATCCAGGGCAGCATCGAAGGATCGATCAAGCACTCGTCCAGCCTGACGATCGGCGAGAGCGGTCACGTCAAAGCGAACGTCTCCGCCGAGTACATCGTCATCGAAGGCAGTATCGAGGGCGACATCCACGGCACCCAGTCCGTTACGGTCCGGGAGACCGCCAGGATCAACGGCAACATTTCGAGCCCGACCGTTTCGCTCCTCGAGGGCGCGACGTTCAACGGCAACATCGACATGACCGGCAAGGGGTTCCAGAAGGCAGGCGACGCTACGCCCGCACAGGAGACCGCCCAAGCGAGAGCCGCGAATGACGACAGTAGCAAGGAGGCCGCCGAGAGCCGCGAGGCACCGCGCAAGAAATCCGCTAACGTGGTCAGGAAACCGGCGGATGCCGCCTGACGTTCGGGAGACTGACGATGTCCGATACGCAAGTAATAAAATCGCCGAGCGACGATAACGAGGTGCTTACCGAGACCGAGGCCGTCTCCGTGATCGGCGAAACGCTGCACTTCAAGGGTGAGTTGTCGGCCAGCGAGGATCTCGTTATCGAGGGCACGGTCGAGGGCACGATCAATCAGGGCAAGTGCTGCCTGACCGTTAAGCCCGAAGGTCAGATAATCGCCACCGTCAACGCGACCAGGATATTCATCGAGGGTAAGGTGAAGGGAGATCTGTTCGCCACGGTCAGTGTTACCGTCCGTGAAAGTGGCGTCGTCGACGGCAACATCGTTGCGCCTTGCGTCGCGATCACCGAAGGCGCGACCTTCAACGGCAACATCCGGATGCAAGACCCCACGGATAGCGCCGGCGGCTGACCCCATGGCCGCGTGTCCGTGCGGCTATTTTTCCCGGTTCTTTTTCTTCTTCCCGGACTTCTTGTTCTTTTCCTCTTGTTCGACGACCTTGTTGATTTTCCACTGCTGGGCAATCGACAGCACGGTATTGGTCGCCCAGTACAGGACGAGGCCTGATGGAAAGAACGCGAAAAAGCCCGTGAACATGATGGGCATGATCTGCATCACCCGCGCCTGGACGGGGTCTGCGGGTGCGGGGTTAAGTTTCTGCTGCAGGAACATGGCAGCACCCATGATCAACGGCAGAATGAAGTACGGATCCCGTGTCGACAGGTCCGTGATCCACAGCGCGAACGGCGCCTGGCGCATTTCGACGCTCTCGATCAGCACCCAGTAGAAGGCGAGAAAGAACGGCATCTGGATGAGTATGGGCAGACACCCTGCGGCCGGATTGACCTTCTCCCGCTTGTAGAGATCCATCATCTGCTGCGAGAGCTGCTGCTTGTCGTCCTTGTAGCGCTCCTGCAGCGCCTTGATGCGCGGCTGCAGATTGCGCATTTTCGCCATCGACCGGCCGCTCGTCTCGGTCATCTTGTAGAACGCGAGCTTGATGAGGATCGTGACCACGATGATCGAGACGCCCCAGTTGCCGACGTAGTCATGGATGAAGCCGAGCAGCCAGAACATCGGCTGCGAAAGAATCGTCAGCCAGCCGTAGTCCACGGTCAGCTTCAGTTTGTCGTGCAGCTCCTCCAGCTGCGACTGGATCTTCGGGCCGACGAACAGCCGTCGAGAAAACGTCTCCGAGGCGCCGGGTTCGACGGTACGTTTCGCGCCAACGACGCTCGCGATCATCGTGTCGCCCTTCACGTCCACACGGTAAACGTGAGGTGCGCCGGCCTCCGGGATAATCGCGCTCAGAAAGTGGTGCTGAATAGCCGCCACCCAGCCGTCCGGTGTCGAAAACTCGACAGGCCCCTTTTCCTGCAGGTCGTCACGCTTGTGTTTTTCGGCCTTGTCCCCGTTGTAGGTTTGCGGCCCGTCGAACGAGTAGGAATCAACGTCGAACATCGAGCGGTCGATGCCTTTCGAGCGCCGTAACAGCTGCGTGTACTGGTCACCGCGCCACGGCTCGCTGCTGTTGTTGACGAGTGTCTGCTCGACCCCGATCGTGTAGCTCCCGCGCGTGAACAGGAAGCGCTTCTCGATGGTCACGCCGCTCTCGTCCGTCCACGTCAACGGCACCGTGATCGCGTCGGCTTCGCCGAGCACGTACTCGCTCTGTGGCGATGCGAACACGCTGTCCTGGTCTGCCGAGGCGCCAGCGGTGCTGCGCAGGCCGGCACGAATCAGCCCGAGATTGCTGCGCTCGGGGCTGAGCAGTTCGACGAGCTCGTTCGGCCGGTCTTTCTCGACCGGGTATCCGAGCAGGGTCGCACGCACCAGCGTTCCGCCACGCGTCGAAATCTGCAGTTCGAGGACGTCGGTGCGCACGGTGATGATGGCGCTTTCGGCGGTCGGTTCCGCAGGCTCGCTGCCGGGGAGCGTTGCGGCCGCCTGCCCTGTTTCGCCGCCAACCTCGCCGAGTTCCGGCAGCGTCAGCTGGTCGTCTGCCGTGTCAGCCGGCAGCTGTTCCGTGTCCGTGTCAGCCGGCGGCGTAGCGGGAACCGGGGCAGGACCATAGTCCTGTATCCACGTCTGGTAGGTAAACCAGAGCAGGATGCCGAAAGTGGCCCACACCAGCAGTCTTTGATTGTCCATGCGTTGTTATTCCTGCCTGCCCCGGGTGCCGCTTCCTCGCCCACATCCTCGCCAGTGACCGGCCAGGCTGTCAAACAGCTGCCGTCGCGTGGCGTTCGCCGCCGCCGGCTGGTTCATCACGACGATGTCGAGACCCTGCAGTTCGGCCTGATGCTGTCTGAATGATTCCCTGACGATACGCTTTAACGTGTTTCTCGATGTCGATTTACGGCAATGCTTTTTCGAGATAGCCAGCCCCAGCCTTGCACATTGCTCCCCATTTTCACGCCAGAGCACGGTGAACCACTTATCGCGACTGCGGTCTGCGTTCTCGAAGACACGCGCGAAAGCCGCCGCTGTCAGTAACCGGTTATGTCGTCGAAACCGGTATGACGCGTTGCGTGACGGGCTGGGTTCCAATCCTGGTGGTTATGACGCCGCGAGCCGGGCCAGCGGCTTGCTTATGGCGTCAGCTTCGCGCGGCCCTTGGCGCGGCGCCGCTTGAGTACCAAACGGCCGGCTTTGGTCGCCATACGGGCGCGGAAGCCATGCGTGCGTGCGCGCTTCAGATTGCTGGGCTGATACGTACGTTTCATGTTCCTGCTACCTGTGTTTTCGGACGGTCTCCGGAGGCCGCCCGCAAAAGGGTCGGCAAGGGTACGCTCGACCCCCGGCAGTGTCAATAGAGCCGGTGCCCGGGGGGCAATCCATCACCGTATATCGGGGAAAATCCCAATTTGGCAGCGGCTTCTTATCCGGTATAGACTGCCCGGTCACTCTCGAAAAAAAACCGCCTGCCTAAGGCTCATTGGGGATTTCCTTGCCGGCCGAAACAACGCTCTGGAATCGCTGCATCCGCGACCTGCAGGCGGAGTTGCCGGAGCAACAATTCAACACCTGGATCCGCCCCCTGCAGGCAGTAGAGGACGACGGGCGGCTCAGGCTGCTTGCCCCCAACCGGTTTGTCGTGGACTGGCTGCAGGAACATTACATCCAGAGGATCCTGGAAATCATCGACGGCTCCGGCGGAAGTACCGAGCTCGTTGTCGAGGTTGGCTCGAGACAGGGTGCGCCGGAACCGGAACGGGCTTCGCCGCGACCGATGCCGAGGGCCTTGTCGTCGGATCCGGGTCCGGCAATCATCGCATCGCGCCTCAACCCGGGGTTTAACTTCCAGAGCTTCGTGGAGGGTAAAAGCAACCAGCTGGCGCGCGCCGCGGCGTCGCAGGTCGGTGAGAACCCCGGTACATCCTACAACCCGCTGTTCATTTACGGCGGTGTCGGCCTCGGCAAGACGCACCTGATGCATGCCGTGGGAAACGAGATGCTGGCGAGGAAACCGAATGCCCGTGTTGCGTACGTGCATTCCGAACGCTTTGTAGGCGACATGGTCCGGGGCCTGCAGCACAACAAGATCTCCGAATTCAAGCGTTCGTACCGGTCGCTGGACGCGCTGCTGATCGACGATATCCAGTTCTTCGCCGGCAAGGAGCGATCACAGGAAGAGTTCTTCCATACGTTTAACGCCTTGCTGGAGGGACAACGGCAGATTGTGCTTACCTGCGATCGCTATCCCAAGGAAGTCGTCGGGCTCGAAGAGCGACTCAAGTCACGTTTCGGCTGGGGGCTGACGGTGGCCATCGAACCACCGGAGCTCGAGACCTCGGTGGCGATCCTCATGAGCAAGGCCGAAGCCGATGGGGTCCAGTTACCGGAGCAGGTCGCGTTTTTCATCGCGAAGCGAATTCGATCGAACGTCCGGGAGCTTGAAGGCGCACTGCGGCGAGTCATCGCAAACTCCAAATTCACCGGTCGCCCGATCAATCTCGATTTCGCCAAAGAGGCGCTGCGTGATCTGCTGGCCCTGCAGGAACGGCTCGTCTCCATTGAAAACATTCAGAAGACGGTAGCGGAGTATTTCAAGATTCGCGTGGGGGACCTGCTATCGAAAAAGCGCAGCCGTTCGATCGCGCGGCCCAGGCAGGTTGCGATGGCGCTCGCGAAGGAACTGACGAACCACAGTCTGCCCGAAATCGGTGACGCTTTCGGTGGGCGCGATCACACGACGGTGCTCCACGCATGCCGCCGCATCGAGTCGCTGCGCGAGACCGAAAAGCGCATTGATGAGGACTATCTAAATCTGTTAAGAACGCTGACAGGATAATGTGGATAACTGGTGGATAACCTGGCGCGGCTATTTTATCCACATAATGTACACAGCTGGAAGACCGGAAATGCACCGGTCCATGAGACAGATATATAGGCATAACTAGTTGATTTTAAAGGTTGTTTTATAGTTATACACAGCTATTAGCCTACTCAATAACTACAGTAATCTAATAATATTCAATAATTATTAACAGGTGGAACCTATGAAGTTGAGCGCAAGCAGGGACGTTCTCCTGAAGCCTCTGCAGGCCGTGATCGGAGTGGTCGAACGCCGGCAGACGATGCCGATACTGTCCAACGTGTTGCTGGTCGCGAAACAAGGACAGCTGGCGGTGACGGCAACGGATCTTGAAGTCGAGCTCGTCGCTGAAGTGGGTGTCGACGTCCAGGCCGGGGGTGAAATAACGGTATCGGGACGCAAGCTGCTGGATATCTGCCGGGCATTGCCGGAAGGGGCGGACGTGGCAGTGAGCGTCAGCGGCGAAAAGCTGCACGTGCGCTCGGGGCGTTCCAAGTTTGCGCTGGCAACGCTTCCCGCCGGTGAGTTTCCCAGTGTCGAAGACATAAAGGCAAGCCAGACAATAACCGTGAGCCAGGAAGTACTGGCCAGGCTGATCGAAAAGACGCACTTTTCGATGGCACAACAGGACGTGAGGTACTACCTGAACGGGATGTTGCTGGAAACGGGCGGGCAGCATATCCGCTCTGTGGCCACCGACGGCCACAGGCTGGCGCTATGCCAGGCGGAGCTCGACGGGGCGAAGCTCGAGGAACAACAGGTGATCGTGCCGCGCAAGGGGGTCCTGGAACTGCAGCGGCTGTTGAGTGGTGAAGGGTCTGTGGACGTAGTGCTCGGCGCGAATCACGTGCGCATTCAGCTGGACGGTATCCGTTTTACGTCGAAGCTGATCGATGGGCGCTTTCCCGAGTACGAGCGGGTGATTCCGCGGGATTCGTCGAACGAGTTGCGCGCGGACGGGGCTGTGTTGCGTGGCGGCCTGCAGAGAACCGCTATTCTGTCGAACGAGAAGTACCGCGGTATCCGCTTGATTATTCGTGACAATGCGGTCGTGCTGCAGGCACACAACCCGGAGCAGGAAGAGGCCGAGGAGGAACTAGAGGTTGCCTACAAGGGCGACGATATCGAGATCGGGTTCAACGTGAACTACCTGCTGGACGCGATAGGTGCCGTGGACGGGGAAGAGGTCGCGCTATCGGTCGTGGACAGCAATTCGAGCTGCCTCATTCGGGCGCCGGAGACGGATGACTGCAAGTTTGTCGTCATGCCGATGCGCCTGTAACAGGGCGCTCGGGCGGAATGCGTGACGATAAAGCGGTTTACGGCGCAGGGGTTTCGCTGCCTCGGTGACATCGAATTCGAGCCGGGCCCGCAGTACACACTTATTCACGGGGCTAACGCGTCGGGCAAGACAAGCCTGCTGGAGGCGCTGGCCTACCTGGGACGAGGAAAGTCCTTTCGGGGGGCGCCACCGAGCAGCCTGATTCAGCACGGCCAGCAGGCGTTCGTGCTGTTCGGCCAGGTCGAGGCCGGCGGCAGGCTGGCAAATGTCGGTGTCCGAAACAGCCGCGCCGGGCTGGAGGTACGGGTCGACGGTGACAGCAGCGGCGGGGCGGCGGCGTTGGCCGGCGCATTGCCGCTGCAGGTGATCGATCCTGATGTGCACAACCTCGTCAGCGGCGGTCCGGATGAGCGCAGGCGCTTCCTCGACTGGCTGGCGTTCCACGTGGAACCGGACTACCTGGGCTTGTGGCGGCAATTTCGGCGTGCGCTCAAACAGCGCAATGCGGCGCTCAAGGCCGGTGGGGGCTATGACGCGCTGCGAGCCTGGGACACGGAGTTTTGCCGCCTCGGCGAGCGCGTTGACGCGATACGGGAGACCGTCCTCGCCGGTGCGCTCGAAACGCTGCAGCAGCATGGAGAGGAACTGCTCGGGGCGACGATCGATTTCCGTTACAGCTCGGGCTGGAGCGCAGAGCAAACACTGCAGGAGGCGCTGCAAGGGCATTTCGAGCGGGATCGAACGCTCGGAACCACCCAGGTCGGACCCCATCGGGCCGATCTTCGGCTGATCTACGATGAGCGACAGGCTCGACGGCTGGTGTCCCGCGGACAGCAAAAGCTTCTGGCGAGTTCCATGATCCTCGCGGCGACGGAGAGGGCGCAGGTGGCGCTCGGGCGGCCGCTGCTATTGCTGCTCGACGACCCGGCCGCCGAGCTCGATCGGGCATCGTTGGCGCGACTGATGCGGCGTGTCGCCGGGCTTGGCAGCCAGGTAATTGCCACCAGCCTCGAGCGGGACGAGCTCGAATTCCCGGAAGCGCCGCGTGTGTTCCACGTGGAACAGGGCATGCTTCGCGAGACCCCCTCGACGGCCTGAGGCTGCACCGCGGCACCCCGCTGTGCGGGCCGCGAAACCCGATAAAAAAGAACGCTTTGAGGCTCTTTTAAGGGCCTGATTTTGATACAATATGTCGGTTTTTACTCGAGGAAACGGAATGACCGACGCAAGGGAATATACTTCCAGTAATATCAAGGTCTTGAAGGGCCTTGAGGCTGTGCGCAAACGGCCCGGAATGTACATCGGCGACACCGATGACGGCACCGGTCTGCACCACATGGTGTTCGAGGTCGTCGACAATTCGATCGATGAAGCGCTGGCCGGTCACTGCAGCCTCATCACGGTAACGATACACGCCGATGAATCGGTCACTATCGCCGATGACGGCCGCGGCATTCCCGTCGATGAACACCTGGACGAGGGTCGTTCCGCCGCCGAGGTCATCATGACCGTACTCCACGCGGGCGGCAAGTTCGACGACAATTCCTACAAGGTATCCGGCGGCCTCCACGGCGTCGGCGTCTCGGTGGTCAACGCGTTGTCGGAGCAATTGCTCCTGACCATCCACCGCGACGGCAAAATCTATCAGCAGGAATACGCCTACGGCGAGCCGCTGGCGCCACTCGCCGAGATCGGCGACACGGACCGGACCGGCACAACCCTGCGATTCAAGCCGAGCGCACAGACCTTTACCAACATCGAGTTCCACTACGACATCCTCGCAAGGCGTCTGCGCGAGCTGTCGTTCCTGAACTCCGGCGTTCGCATTCGCCTGATCGACGAACGCGACGAGCGTGAGGATGTGTTCCAGTACGAGGGCGGCATTCGTGCGTTCGTCGAACACCTCAACAGGAACAAGAACCCGATACACACGACGGTATTCCACTTCGCCACCATGCACGACGATGTCGGTGTCGAAGCTGCGCTGCAGTGGAACGACGGCTACCAGGAAAGCATGTTCTGCTACACGAACAATATTCCGCAGCGGGATGGCGGCACGCATCTCGCCGGATTTCGCAGCGCACTCACCCGCACACTGAACGCGTACATCGAGAAAGAACTCAGCGGCCGCAAGGAAAAGGCAACGCCTTCGGGCGATGATGCCCGCGAGGGGCTCACTGCGGTGCTGTCCGTGAAGGTTCCGGACCCGAAGTTCTCGTCCCAGACCAAGGACAAATTAGTTTCATCTGAAATTAAAGGCATTGTCGAACAGACCATGGCGGCACGACTCGAGGAGTACCTGCTCGAGCACCCGCAGGAAGCCAAGGCGATCGTCGCCAAGATCATCGACGCCGCCCGCGCCCGCGAGGCCGCCCGCAAGGCTCGCGAGATGACGCGGCGCAAGGGCGCCCTCGACGTCGCGGGGCTGCCCGGCAAGCTGGCGGACTGCCAGGAGAAGGATCCTGCGCGATCCGAGCTGTTCCTGGTGGAGGGTGACTCGGCCGGCGGCTCGGCAAAACAGGGCCGTGACCGCCGTACCCAGGCGATACTGCCGCTCAAGGGCAAGATCCTGAACGTCGAAAAAGCCCGTTTCGACAAGATGTTGTCATCCGCCGAAGTCGGCACACTGATCACCGCGCTCGGTTGCGGTATCGGCAGGGACGACTTCGACCCGGACAAGCTGCGGTACCACCGCATCATCATCATGACCGACGCGGACGTGGACGGTTCTCACATCCGCACATTGTTGCTGACGTTCTTTTACCGCCAGATGCCGGAGCTGATCGAGCGCGGTCACGTCTACATCGCGCAGCCGCCGTTGTACAAGATCAAGCGCGGCAAGCAGGAGGTCTACGTCAAGGACGATGCGGAACTGAATGCCTACCTGCTGTCGTCGGCGCTCGAAAACGCGGAGCTGCATGTAACCGCCGACGCGCCACCGCTGTCCGGCGTGGCGCTGGAAGCGCTCGCCAAGGAACACATCGCCGCCGAGAGCATCTTCGACCGACTGGCGCGCCGCTACGACGAGCAGGTGCTTCGCGAGCTGGCCCATCTGCCGCAGGTTACGACCGCGCTCGCCGACGATCTCGATCAGCTCGAGGCGTGGACCGAGCAGCTCTCTGTGCGGCTGCCGAAGGGCGGCGGCGACCGCGCGCAACGCGACGGCAACGGTGCAAGCTACACAGCAACGCTCGATCGCGGTGACGAGGACGGCGAGGGCGTGCGTATCGAGATCACGCGCGTTCAGCACGGGGTCGGCACCACCCGCTACCTCCCTCGCGAGTTTTTCGAAACGAACGAATACGCGCACATCATGGCGTTATCGGCCAAGCTCGAGGATCTGCTGGGCGAGGATGCCTACGTCAGCCGCGGAGACCGGCAGCTGGCGGTCACGCAGTTTGCGGAAGCAGTCGACTGGCTGATGAGCGAGGCGCGCCGCGGCCAGAGCGTCCAGCGTTACAAGGGGCTCGGCGAAATGAACCCGGACCAGCTCTGGGATACCACCGTCAACCCCGAAACGCGGCGCTTGATGCAGGTGAAGATAGAAGACGCCGTCAAGGCGGATGAGATCTTCACCACCCTCATGGGCGACCAGGTGGAGCCGCGCCGGGAATTCATCGAAAAGAATGCCCTGACGGTATCGAACCTCGACGTCTAGCGGTTGCAGAGCGCCAACGTACGCAACGCGATGCTCGACAAACGAATAGCCCTGCACGCTGCTTTCGTCCTGCTGCTGCCCGTTCTCGTGGCGGTCTTCGGCTGGTCCGTCTGGACCGCGGCGTTGCTGGTACTGCTCGCGATCCTGTGGCGCTGGGCTATCGTGTTGCTCGGGCTCCTGCGGCCGTCATCGGCCCCCGATATCGTGCTGGAAACGATCTCCGCCAGTCACTTCGTGGAAAAGGTGCGCTGGTGCATGGACCGGCTCGGTATCGACTACGAGGAGGTTCCGTGGGCCGGAACGCTGGGCGCGTTCTACCTCGGACGCACCGTGCCGCGGCTGCATATCCGGACAGGCAGCGTGCGCTCGCAAATCGGTAACTCACCGGAAATCCTGCGCTACCTGTGGGGCGCCTACGGCGCTTCGCTGGGCAGCGCTGCGGTCTTCCTGGAGCCAACCGGGGAGCGCCTGGAGCTCGAGCGCCGCATCGACCGCTGCGGTGTAAGCCTGCAGGTATGGATCTACTACCATCTCCTGGATGACCCGGCTCTCTGCAAGGAAGCGTGGGGAATGCACAGCGAGGCAATTCCAGGCTGGCAGCGCGGGCTGCTCGGTATCCTGTTTCCCGTGCAGGCGTTCATGATCCGGAAGGCGTTCCGCGTCACCGAGACGAATTACCGCAAGAGCTGCGGGCATATCGAGGCGCTTCTCGCGGAAACAGAGAGCCGGATTGCCGACGGCCGCCGCTCGATACTGGGCGGCGACGTCGTCAACTACACGGACCTTGCATTCGCGGCCATACAGGGCGCGTGGCTGCAGCCGGCGGAATACGGGGGTGGCGCCGGCATACGCATCGAGCGCAGCCGGGTTCCGGCCGCCATGCGGCAGGATATCGAGCGGTGGGTTGAAGATTACCCGCTGGTCACCACGTATGTCGAAGACCTGTACGCGTCCGAGCGCAACGAGGACTAGGATAATGAGAACAGCTATATTTGCGGTCTCGATGGCACTTGTCGCAGCGTGCGCGGGCACGCCGGAAATACCGGAAGATACGCAGGTCGTGCGCGACTACGTCGAGGTCGGAGAGCTCGAGGAAGTCGACCGCATCCGCACGCACGGCAGCGACGAGTGGACGCCGGTAACGCTGCATTTTGCGATGTACAGTGCGCGCGACGGCCGCTTCCTGCTCGAGTTCACCCGCCTGTGCCGGGAAATGTACGACAACACGGCGATAACGCCCGACCGCCGTTATGACCATAACGTGATGCGGCGCGGCATAGACACGCTGCGCGGCTGCCGCATCGACAAGATGTACCCGCTGACCGAGGCGCAGGCCCAGGAAATCGAGGCGCTCGCAGCGACCACCGACAACGGAAACTAATTTCGCCGCAGCCTGTCTACCCGAGTGCCGGCCGGCGGGCGCCCATGGACAGTGTTGCACGGCGGCGACGACTACAGGAACAGGACACAGGGGACAACCGTGACAAAGAGACTGATGATGGCTGCCGCGATGGTGGCCCTGACGGCCTGCGGCCAGCAGGAAGCACCAACGACGACGGCAGAAGCGCCGGCCGCACTGAAATCGGGCATCACCATGGAGTACATGGACACCAGCGTACGCCCGGGCGACGACTTCTTCAGCTACGTCAACGGCAAGTGGATTGCGGAGACTGAGATCCCCGCCGACAAGGCGAGCTATGGCGGCTTCGGCATCCTCGCTGACGAGGCACAGGAGGACGTCAGGGCGATCATCGAGCAATCCGCATCCGGGTCTTTTGCGGCCGGCTCGGACGAGCAGAAGGTCGGTGATCTCTACAAGTCCTACCTGGACATGGAAACGCGCAATGCCAGGAGCGTCACGCCCCTCGAGCCAGAGCTCGAGCGCATTGCCGCTATCGCAGACCACGACCAGCTCGCCGTGTATTTTGCCGCCGCGGGGCGCCGTGGTTATCCGGTTCCGGTCAAAATCGGCCAGGTCGCCGACTTCAAAGACCCCAATTACTACATGATTTACGCGTGGCAGAACGGCCTGGGCCTGCCGGATCGCGAGTACTACTTCAAGGACGACGACGCATCCGTCGCGATCCGCGAAAAGTACGTCGAGCACATCGAAACCATGTTCGACCTGGCGGGTTTCGAGGACGCGGCTGCCGCGGCAACCGAGATCATGGACCTCGAGACACGCATCGCTGCCGCGCACATCACGAAGGAGGCCGCGAGAGACTGGCCCAGCAACTACAACAAGGTTGCGCTCGACAAGCTCAACGAGGTGATGCCGAATTTCAACTGGCAGGGCTATATCGACGAGGCCGGGATTGCGGACATCAACGGGCTGGTCCTCATGATGACCTCCTATTTCGAAGGGCTGGACACGATCATTGCCGAGACCCCGATCGACAGCTGGCAAACCTACCTGCAGTGGGTTGCGCTGAATACGAGAGCCGACGCGCTCAACCAGGCGCTGGACGACCAGAACTTCGAGTTCTACGGCAAAACGCTTACCGGTCGTGAGGAGCAGCGCGCGCCATGGCGTCGTGCCGTCGGCACGGTTAACCGGCTGCTGGGCGAGGTTGTCGGCAAGGTCTACGTCAGGGAGCACTTTCCGCCCGAGGCAAAGGCCCGCATGCTGGAGCTGGTCGGCAACCTGATCAAGGCCTACGAGAAGAGCATCATGGAGCTCGACTGGATGTCCGACGAGACCAAGGCCCAGGCACTCGACAAGCTGCACAAGTTCCGTCCGAAGATCGGCTACCCGGATGTCTGGCGCGACTATTCGGCCCTGGAGATCAAGGCGGATGACCTGTTCGGAAACATCGAACGCGCCACGGTGGCACAGTATGAGCGCGAGCTCGCGCGCCAGGGAGGCCCTGTCGATCGTGACGAATGGGCGATGAACCCGCAAACCGTCAATGCGTATTACATGCCGCCGCTGAACGAAATCGTCTTTCCCGCCGCAATTCTGCAGCCGCCGTTCTTTAACATGGAAGCGGACGATGCAGTGAATTACGGTGCAATCGGGGCCGTTATCGGCCATGAAATCGGTCACGGCTTCGACGACAAGGGCAGCACCTTCGATGGCGACGGTGTGATGCGTAACTGGTGGACGGAAACCGACAGGACCGAGTTCGAGGCCCGCACCGCAAGACTTGTCGACCAGTATAACGAGTACGCGCCGTTCGAAGACCTGAACGTGAACGGCGAATTCACGCTGGGCGAAAACATAGGCGACCTCGGCGGCATCAGCATCGGTCTGCTCGCCTACAAGATGTCGCTCGACGGTAAAGAGCCACCGGTCATCGACGGTTTTACCGGGATCCAGCGGGTCTTTCTCGGTTACGGCCAGGTGTGGCGCAACAAGTACCGCGACGCGGCACTGCGCCAGCAGATAATGACGGACCCTCATTCGCCGTCGAAGTACCGCGCCAACGGTGCGGTCCGGAACGTACCCGAGTTTTACGAGGCCTTCGATGTCGCCCAGGGGGATGCGCTATATCTGCCGCCCCAGGAGCGCGTCAAGATCTGGTGACGGCACAGGCGCGCTGTTACGCGTCGCGCTCGCGCGCCTTTTGTTTGTAGACCTCGCTGATCTCGTTCATCTTGGTCTCGATCCAGTCCTGGACGATCAGGTTGGTTTCCTTGGGGTCGCGCCCGGCCGCGTCAATGGGCGGCCCGATGCAGAAACGCACCGTGCCGGGTCGCTTGATGAGGCTGCGACGCGCCCAGAAATCACCGGCGTTGTGGGCGACGGGCACGATCTTGCAGCCGGCGTCGCGGGCGAGCGCGGCACCGCTGACACCGTAGCGCCGTGTTTCACCCGGCGGCATGCGCGTGCCTTCGGGGAAGATCGTCACCCAGATGCCTGCGTCCAGCTTCTTCCTGCCTTTCTCGATCACCTGCTTTACCGCCGAGCGGCCGGCACTGCGGTTGATGAATATCGGATCCAGCATCAGTTTCATCGCCCAGCCCAGCAGCGGCACCCACATGACCTCGTGCTTGATGACCCAGGCGGTTTTCGGGAACACCGTGACGTGCCAGTAGGTTTCCAGCGTCGACGTGTGCTTGATCATGATCACGCTCGGTTCGTCGGGCAGGTTTTCGAGGCCCTCGACTAGCGGATCCAAGCCGCAGAAGAAACGCCCTCCCCACACGGCGAGGCGGCAATAGCCGACCGTAATTGCCCAGTGCACGCTTGAGGGCGCCCAGAACGTGAGCAACACCAGCAGGGCACCCACCGCGACGCTGATGCCGCCGAAGGCGACGAACAGCACTGAGCGGATCAGCAGCATGTCACCCGGCCTCGTCGATCAGTGCGCGCGCAGCGGCAGCGAGGTCGTCGTAAACGGGCACGTCCGCAAACCGCTCAGGCAGCTCCGCCTCGGTCTTCCTGCCCTTGCCGCTGCGAACGAGTATCGGCCGGGCATTGACCGCGGCGGCCGCCTCGAGATCCCGCAACGCGTCGCCGATGACCGGGACGCCATCGAGCGAGGTGTCGAAATGGCGCGCCAGTTGCTCGAGCATGCCGGGTTTTGGCTTGCGGCAATCGCAGCCGTCGTCCGGGCCGTGCGGGCAGATGACGATGCGGCTGATATGGCCGCCGGCCGCGTGAACCAGGGCGAGCATTTTCGCGTGCATCGCGTCGAGCGCGGCCTGGCCGAACAGCCCGCGGGCGATGCCGGACTGATTGCTCGCGATAGCCAGCGTAAACCCGGCCGCGGTCAGGGCCGCAATCGCTTCGGGGCTGCCCGGAATGGGCCGCCATTCGTCCTCGTTCTTTATGAAAGCTTCGGAGTCCTGATTGATCACGCCGTCACGATCCAGAATGATCAGGCCCTTGCCGAGGCTCTCCGCGCTCATCGTCAGGCGATGGACAACCGGGAGATATCGGCCACGTCGAGGAACAGGGCCCTGAGACCGCCCAGCAGCGCGAGACGATTGGCTCGAACGGCGTCGTCATCGGCCATGACCATCACGTCGTCAAAAAACCGGTCCACGGGCTGGCGAAGCGCCGCCAGCCCCTGCAGGGCCCGCGTGTAATCGCGTTCGGCGAGCAGCGGACGAACCGTCACTTCCGCCGAGACGAGCGCATCGTAGAGAGCGCGTTCGGCATCCTCTTCGAGCAGCTTCTCGATGATATCGGTCGTCTCCGTGGCGCCGGCCTGGCGCAGGATGTTGGCGATGCGCTTGTTGGCGGACGCCAGGCTTTGGGCCTCGTCCAGCCGCAGGAATGCCTGCACCGCCGCAAGACGGAGCTCGAAATCGACCAGGGACGACGGCTGTCGGGCCATCACGGCATCGAAGGTCTCGGTAGCCAGGTCGGCGTCGCGGTCGAGAAAGTAACGCCGCAGCCGCTCGGTTATGAACGTGTATAACGCCTCGGCGAGTTCCTGCGGATCTTCCTTGCCGGCCGGCTGCAGCTCGAGCGATTTTGCGATGAGCGCTTTCAGATCGAGATCCAGCCGGCACTCGATCGATATCCGAATGATGCCGAGGGCCGCACGCCGCAGACCGAAGGGGTCGCGGTTACCGGAAGGCTTCTTGCCGATCGTGAAGATGCCTGCGAGCGTGTCGAGCCTGTCCGCAATCGCAAGTATGCGCCCCTCGTCCGTCTCCGGCAGCGTGTCGCCGGCGAAACGCGGCTGGTAATGTTCGCTGATCGCCGCCGCGACGGCCTCCGATTCGCCGTCCGAGATCGCGTAATAGCGGCCCATCGTGCCCTGCAGGTCGGGAAACTCTCCGACCATGCCGGTGAGCAGGTCGCATTTGCAAAGGCCGGCCGCGCGCTCCACGGCCGAGCTCTCGATCCCCAGGCTTGCCGCGATCAGGATGGCGAGTTCGGCGGTGCGGGCGCTCTTGTCGTAAAGACTGCCCAGGCCACGCTGGTAAACGACGTCCCGCAGCGCCTCGCGGCGCGTGGACAGCGCCTTGCGCCGGTCGCTGTCCCAGAAGAATGCGGCATCCGCGAGCCGCGGTCGGATCACGCGCTCGTTGCCGTCCCGGACCTTGTCGGGATCCTTACTTTCGAGGTTCGCGACCGTCACGAATGACGGCAACAGCGCATCGTTGTCGTCAGCAATCGGGAAATAGCGCTGGTGGCCGGTCAGCGTGGAAACGACGACTTCGCGGGGCAGCTCGAGAAAAGCTTCGTCAAACTTACCGAGTACCGGCACCGGCCACTCCACGAGCGCCGCGACCTCATCGTAAAGCGCCTCGCCGTCCACTATGTGGCCGTTCGCCTTTTTTGCCATGCGCTCGACGCCCTCCTGAACGAGCTTACGGCGAGCATCGAAGTCGGCGATGACGCGACCCTTTTTCTCCAGCGTCTGCAGGTAGGCAGAGGGCTTCGGGATCGTGATCGGGCCCTTCGAGTGAAAGCGGTGACCCAGGGTCGTATTGCCGCAGGGGAAGCCCATGACCGCGCCTTCGATGACATCGGAACCGTGTAGCAGCACGACCCAGTGGACCGGCCGCACGAACTCCGCCTCGCCGTCGCCCCAGCGCATGCGGCGCGGAATCGGCAGGTCGGCAAGCGCCTTTTCGATCAATGCCGGCAGCAGCTCCGCCGTCGTTCTGCCCTTCTCGACCGTTTCCGCGACCAGCCATGCGCCCTTCTCCGTTTCGACGCGGCCCAGCTCGGTAACCTCGACGCCGCATTTCTTCGCGAACGCGGTGGCGGGCGGCAGTGGCTTGCCGTCGTCGTCATAGGCCACGGAAACGGGCGGGCCTTTCTGAGAAAGGCGCCGGTCTTCCTGGCCGGTGGCGAGTGCTTCCACGATCACGGCGAGACGCCGCGGGCTTGCGTAAGCGTGCAGCTCGCCGTGTTCGAGCCGCGCCTCGTCGATTTCGCTGCCGAGGTTTGCGGCAAAGGCATCCATGAGTCCGCGCAGTGCTCTTGGCGGCAACTCCTCGGTACCGATTTCCACAAGCAGGTCGGCGGGCTTCATGCGTTCTCGCTCCGGGCGCGTACCGATTCGACCATCGGGAAACCCAGTTCCTCGCGGCTGTTGTAGTACGCCTCTGCAACCGCCCGCGCCATGGTGCGGACGCGCAGGATATAGCGCTGGCGCTCGCTCACCGAAATAGCCTGGCGCGCGTCGAGGAGATTGAAGAGGTGCGATGCCGCGAGCATCTTCTCGTAAGCAGGCAGCGCCAGGTTCTTTTCGATGAGGCGCTCACAATCGTGCTCGGCGTGATCGAAGTCGTGAAACAGGGTGTCGACGTCGGCTTCGTCGAAGTTATAACGCGACTGCTCGACCTCGTTCTGGTGGTAGACGTCACCATACGTAATGCGGCCCAGCGGGCCGTCTGTCCAGACGATGTCGAAGATGCTCTCGACGTTTTGCAGATACATCGCGAGGCGTTCCAGGCCGTAGGTAATCTCCCCCGTGACCGGCCGGCACTCGAGGCCCCCGACCTGCTGGAAGTAGGTGAACTGCGTGACCTCCATGCCGTTCAGCCATACCTCCCAGCCCAGGCCCCAGGCCCCGAGTGTCGGCGACTCCCAGTTGTCTTCGACAAAGCGGATGTCGTGCACGAGCGTGTCGATACCGATCGCCTCGAGCGACTCGAGGTACAGGTCCTGGATATCGTCGGGTGACGGCTTGATCACCACCTGGTACTGGTAGTAGTGCTGCAGGCGGAACGGGTTGTCCCCGTAGCGGCCGTCCGTGGGGCGCCGGCTGGGCTGCACGTAAGCGGCGCTCCAGGGCTCCGGACCGACGGCGCGCAGGAAGGTGGCCGGATGAAAGGTCCCGGCGCCCATTTCCTTGTCGTAGGGCTGCATAACGACGCAGCCGCGCTCCGCCCAGTATTGCTGCAGGCGGAGAATAAGGTCCTGAAAGGACAGAAAAGACTGTGCGTCCTTGGCAGTCATGGAACGGGGTCGCTTGCGGAAAACCCGCGAAGTATAGGGTACTCGCGACGCTTCTAACAGTTTGCGGCCCGGGCCCCGCGCGCGCCCGCGGTGCGGCCGGGAGGAGCGTCCCTTGAGGCGTGCTCCGCTGTCGGGACCGTACGCCCGGGCGTGCTCCTGCACGGTGCGCGAGGCCTGTTTCGCACTAAAATAGTGCGCTGTGTCGCGGACGTGCACTATAATGGTGCGAATTATTGGCCGGTCGTAAGTAAAAAACAAGTAATATCAATCATTTAGGCGAAGCACCATCTTGGCACGCTTACTGCAATAGACAAGCATCAGGGCTGGCAGCAGCCGGCCGTTCCCATGCATAGCGACTTTTGGAGGAAACCATGACGCCCGCAGAGGTACTCGACCTCATCAAAGAGAAAGAGGTCAAATTTGTCGACTTTCGGTTCACGGACACGAAAGGAAAAGAACAACACGTCACCGTGCCGGCCCATACGGTCGACGAGGACCTGTTCGAAGAGGGCAAGATGTTCGACGGCTCCTCGATCGCCGGATGGAAAGGTATCAACGAGTCCGACATGATCCTGCTGCCCGACGCAACGACGGCGGTCGTCGATATCTTCACGGACGAGGTCACCATGAACCTGCGGTGCAACGTCATCGAGCCGTCCACGATGCAGGGCTACGACCGCTGCCCCCGTTCGCTGGCGGAGCGTGCGGAAGCGTACCTCAAGTCCACCGGCATCGCGGATACCGCGTTCTTCGGGCCCGAGAACGAGTTCTTCGTTTTCGATCACGTCTCCTGGGACGACAACATGCAGGGTGCGTTCTACAAGGTCGATTCCGACGAAGGCGCCTGGAACAGCGACCGCAGTCTCGAAGAAGGCAATACCGGCCACCGGCCGACCGTGAAGGGTGGCTACTTCCCCGTGCCGCCGGTCGATTCGTTGCATGACCTGCGTTCCGCGATGTGCCTCGCGCTCGAAGAGCTGGGCCTCGAAACAGAAGTGCACCACCACGAAGTTGCCACCGCGGGGCAGTGCGAGATCGGCGTGAAGTTCAATACGCTGGTTCGCAAGGCCGACGAGGTGCAGATCCTGAAGTACGTGGTGCATAACGTTGCGCACGCGTTCGGCAAGACCTCGACCTTCATGCCGAAGCCGCTCGTCAACGACAACGGTAACGGCATGCACGTCCATCAGTCGCTCGCGAAGGACGGCGAGAACCTGTTTTCGGGCGACGGCTACGGCGGGCTGTCCGATACCGCGCTGTATTACATCGGCGGCATCATCAAGCATGCCAAGGCGATTAACGCGTTCACCAATCCGGCCACCAACAGCTACAAGCGCCTGGTGCCGGGTTTCGAGGCGCCCACGATTCTCGCCTACTCGGCGCGTAACCGCTCGGCCTCGATTCGCATACCTTATGTATCGAATCCCAAGGCACGGCGCATCGAAGTGCGGTTCCCGGATTCGATGGCAAACCCGTATCTCGCGTTCGCTGCCATGATGATGGCCGGTATCGACGGCATCCAGAACAAGATCCACCCGGGCGATGCGATGGACAAGGATCTCTACGATCTGCCGCCGGAGGAAGAGAAGCAGCTGCAGCTCGTCGCGTTCTCGCTGGACGAGGCGCTCGCCGCGCTCGACGAGGACCGCGAGTTCCTCAAGGCCGGCGACGTATTTTCGGACGATCTGATCGACGCCTACATAGACCTGAAGCTGGAGAACGTCACGCGGCTGCGTATGACCACGCATCCGGTCGAATTCGACATGTACTACAGCCTCTGAGGTGTCAAAACTGTGAACCGGGCGGCATTTTGGTCGCCCGGTCATTGCCCCAAGCGGGGATTTAATTGCTATGCTAATCCCATGGAACTGCGCTCTGTTTTCACGCTTCTCTCCCTGCTCGCGGTGGGCGCCGCTGCGGCACAGGAGGCCTATCGCTGGGTCGATGAAGACGGCGTCGTGCATTACTCCGATCGCCCGCGAGAGGGCGCAGAAACCATCGAATTACCGGCCCCCAATGTCGCGACTACCCGGCGCGTTCCGCGCGTGGCCGAGGAATCGCAGCCAGAGGAAGAGCCGGACGACGAGCCGGCGGCCGGTTACACCAGTATGGAAATCGTCTCGCCCAAGGCCGAAGAAACGCTATGGAATATCGAGGGCGTCCTGAACGTCTCGGTGGCGCTGGAACCGGCTCTGCAGCCCGGGCACCAGGTTCGCGCGTATTTCGACGGCAAGATGCAGCCGGTGAGCGGAACGAGCTTCCAGTTGCAGGAAGTCTGGCGGGGAGTCCACAACATCCAGGTGGAGGTGGTGGACGCGACGGGCAAGGTGATGATCCGCACCCAGCCGAACCGCTTCTACGTGCAGCAGAACACGGTGGCGTTCTAGACGCCGGCGACATTCGCGAACAGGCACAAAACATACTCGACAGCCTGAGCTCCGGCGTCATCCTGCTGGACAGAAACCTGCTCATCCTCGGCCTCAATCCTGCCGCAGAGAACATCCTCGGCATGAGCCAGCGGCGCGCACGCGGCGAATCGCTGCTGCGGCTCCTCGACGACGACCCGGAACTCCACGATATCCTGACCCGTGTCAGCGTAACCGGAGACCACTACGCCAATGAGCTGCACCTTGGCCCGAACGAGGTGCAGGCGGAAGATCGCATCGTCGACTGCCGCGTGTCCCCCATTAGCAGCGGCACGGCAACGCTGCTCGTGGAGCTTACCGACGTCACCCGGCGCTCCAAGATAAGCCGGGAAAATGCCCTCCTGATACAGCACGGCGCCGGCCGGCAAATGATTCGCCAGCTCGCCCACGAGATCAAAAACCCGCTCGGCGGCATACGAGGCTCCGCGCAACTGCTCGCGCGCCAGCTCGGGGACGGGGAGCTGACCGAATACACGGACGTCGTGATCAGCGAGACCGACCGCCTCGCGAATCTCGTCGATACGCTGCTGGGGCCGGGTGGCGCACCGAACAAGCAGCCGCTCAACGTCCACGAGCTCATCGAATATGTCGTCCGAATCATCGCGGCGGAAGACCGCCGTTCGCTGCACATCGTGCGCGACTACGATCCGGGGCTGCCGCTCATCGAGCTGGACCGTGACCTGATGGTGCAGGCATTGCTCAACCTCATGCGAAATGCCGCGACGGCACTTGACGGCCAGGGCACGATTACGCTGCGGAGCCGGGCGGTGACCAACTTCACGATCGGCGACGTCCGCCACCGCGTCATCGCCAGCATCGAGATACACGACGACGGTCCCGGCATACCAGTGCACCTGCAGGACACCGTCTTCTACCCCCTCGTCACGGGCAACCCTCACGGCACCGGGCTGGGGCTTCCCGCTGCGCAGGAGCTGATCAGTCGCCACGGTGGTCTTATCGAGTTCGAGAGCCGGCCCGGCCGGACCGTTTTCTTCGTGCGCATACCGCTCGATCAATCGGGGTCGGCGAGGTGACGGGCGAGATACTGAACGTCTGGGTCGTGGACGACGATCAGTCGGTGCGCTGGGTGCTCGAGAAGGCCCTGCGCCAGGAGCAGATGGAGACGCGAAGCTTCGAGCGTGCCGAGCATCTGCTGGAAGCGATGGAATACGAGTCCCCGGACGTGCTGGTCACGGATGTTCGTATGCCGGGAATGAGCGGCATCGCCCTGCTCGAAGAGGTCAACCGCCGTTGGCCGCAACTGCCGGTCATCGTCATTACCGCGCACTCGGACCTCGAGAATGCGGTTGCCGCGTACAAGGGCGGCGCTTTCGAATACCTGCCGAAACCGTTCGATATCGACGAGGCCGTGGAACTCGTGCACCGCGCCGCGCGCCGCAACGGCCATGAGCCGCAGGACACGCGCGCACATGAGCAGGTCATCCCCTCACTGATTGGCCAGGCGCCGGCGATGCAGGAAGTGTTCCGGTCGATCGGACGACTCGCCGGCTCGAGCATGACGGTGCTCATCACGGGCGAGTCCGGTACCGGGAAGGAACTGGTCGCGCGCGCGCTCCACGAACACAGCCCACGCGCGAACAAGCCGTTCGTCGCCCTCAATACCTCGGCTATCGCTGCCGAACTGCTCGAGTCCGAGCTGTTCGGGCACGAAAAAGGTGCGTTCACCGGCGCCGACGCGCGGCGCATCGGACGCTTCGAACAGGCGGACGGCGGCACGTTGTTTCTCGACGAAATCGGCGACATGTCGCCGGCCCTGCAGACGCGCCTGCTGCGCGTGCTCGCAGAAAGCGAGTTCTACCGCGTCGGCGGGCAGCAGTCGATCAAGGTCGACGTGCGCGTCATCGCGGCAACCAACCAGGACCTGGCGCGCGCGGTACGGGAATCGCGCTTTCGCGAGGACCTGTTTCACCGACTCAACGTCATACGTATCAATACGCCGCCGCTGCGCCAGCGCCGCGAAGATATTCCCCTGTTGCTGAATCACTACCTCGCGGAGGCTGCACGGGAGATCGCCACCTCGGCCAAGTCGATCGACCCGGAGGCCATGGACGTGCTGCAGAGCTATGACTGGCCGGGTAACGTACGCCAGCTCGTGAACGCAACGCGGCGTCTGACCGTAACGGCCCCCGGCAGCGCCATCGGCATGCAGGACCTGCCAGCAGAAATGGGCGGGAGCGCGTCGCACGAACGCGCTACGCAGGACTGGACCCGAAGCCTCGCAAGCTGGGCTGAACGTCAGCTCAGCTCGGGTGAAGCGCCGCTGCTCGATCGCGCGCTGCCGGAGTTCGAGAAGACCCTGATCCGCATCGCCATGAGCCAGACCAACGGCCACCGGCAGGAGGCTGCGAAGCTCCTCGGGTGGGGGCGCAACACCCTCACCCGCAAGATGAAGGCGCTGCATCTCGACTGACCTGCAGGAGCACACCTTGGCCCGCGATTGCTTTCCGGATCGAATGGCAGACCAATGCAGACCGGGGATTAAATGGGTTGCGCCAACCCAAGGCAGATATCAAGAGCGCTCCAAATGCCATCGCGTTCTCAGATCTGGCAGGAGCCGGTAATTGAGACAGCCGACTCCTGCGGAGGTGATCGTCGCCGATCCTTACTCATCGACCCGAACAACGTTGAATTCAGTGGTGGGCGGACAATATTCCAGCGGCATGCAGTCGAAAAAGCGCGCATTTACTGCGTACAACCAGGATCCGAAAAGATCCGCCGTGGAGGGAGTATCAAGACCGCCGCCTGTCAGGGAATGCGTATACATTGCCACTGAGTAGTCCGGATTCAACGTGAAAACGGAAACCCGGTTGACGAGATTTTGCACGACGTAGAGTGTCTTGCCCCTTAGAACAAGGCCGTCAGCATACGGTACTCCAACTCCACCGAGATCGATTTCCGTCGCAACCCCGGTCTCGGGATCCACGGTGTAGAGGTGGCCGGAAGCCGAGTTCACGACGATAAGCGTGCCGTTGTCCGGTGTGGCCACGATCCCGTTGGCATTGATCACGAGCTCCTCGGGGGAAGCGGGAAAGACGTCGAACCAGTCACCGACCAACTTCAGGGGCTGCACGGTGCCGATCGGCGCACCCTTTGAATCCAACGCGACTTTGTAGATGTGGGGGCCGCCGTAATTGTGTGGGCCGAACGAATCGGTAAAGTAGGCCGCGTCTCGCGTTACGACGACATCGTTGATCCACGAGATGCCCGCCGCGCCAAGGACCAGTTGGTCGATCAGTTCGCCTGTCTTCGTATCATAAACACGCCCGTCACCAAAAATACCACCGGCAGCAAACAGGTAGCCACTGCTCTCGTCGAAATCGAGGCCGACTGTCAGCATTAGGCCAGGCGATCCCTGCACCAGCATGCTGCCGGCGCCGGTCCTCAGATCTGCTTCGTAGATGCTGCCATCTGCAAGCGATCCGACATAGGCCGTCGGACCATGACCCAGGGTTATACCCTCAGGTTGAAAGCCGTCCGGCAGCGGGATGGTCTCGGGAAAGCTCTGCGCAGTTGCCGAGGTCCAGGCTGCAAAGGACAGAGCCAGGGCAAGGGCCGGCAGGGCGACTTTCATGCGTTTCAATGTGTTCATCTCCTCCTCCTATGATTGAGCAGGTGCCGGGCCGTGATTCATGGGATTGCCGCCCGGTATTGACAGGGTAAGAGAGTTTCCGCGACCAAGCATGACCGGAGCGTGACCGGCAGCTGACCGTCTCGACATGAAGCCAATCGAGCGCACCGCGTGGCCGGTCTACGGCATGGTTTTCAACCGCCAAAGCCGTAAAATGACAGAAATTCAACGCAAATTGGCGCGAGCATCGATGCCCGGTTCTGTCGACAGGCAAGTCATGAACCACCAACCCGTTTATCGTTTCGATGACTTCGTGGTCGATCCCGAGACGTGGCGGCTTTCCCAGGGTGGGCAGGAGATTCATCTCAAGCCAGGAGTGCTGGAACTCCTGATCTACCTGATTGCTAATCGCGGCCGACTCGTGACGCGGCAGGAACTGATGGACACGGTCTGGGGCGACACGGTGATCAGCGAATCTGCGCTCACCAAGGCCGTGGCCCGATTACGTAAGGCCCTGGGCGATGACTCTGCCACCCACCGCTACCTGGAAACGGTGCGTTCACGCGGTTATCGCTTCGTCGCCAATGTCGAGGAGATCGAGAGTTCGAATCAGCCGGACCTGTCGCCCGCGAAGGGCCATGCGACAATCGTGCGCCGCGCCCTGCTGGCGGGCGCCGCCGCAATACTCGCCCTGGTTATCGCGGCCGTCTTCTGGCCCAGCGCGCTTCAACATCAGACAACGGAAGAGGAGGTCTTCCGATCGCTCGCCGTGCTTCCGCTGAAAAACCTGACCGGCGACCCTGAACAAGATTATTACGTCAACGGTCTCCAGGACATCCTGATCACGGAGCTTTCGCGGATTCGAGAATTGCGCGTGACGTCCCGGCAGTCGACGATCCGCTACCGGAACAGCGAGTTGCCCACAACCGACATCGCGAGGGAACTGGGAGTGGACGCGATCGTCGAAGGAAGCCTGTTGAGGGAAGGCAACAGGATCGAGCTGACTGTCCAGCTGATAGACGGCCGAAGCGACGAGCATCTCTGGTCGCAGCGGTATGCGCGAGAGACTCCCGATGTATTCAATTTGATTTCGGACGTCGCAAATGCCATCGATGCCGAGATCACTGCCAAGGCGCCGCAAGAGGGCGACCGACTGACCCACGACCGGATCGGCCCGGTCGACTCGCGCGCGATTGACGCCTATGCGCTCGGCATTGCCTATCTCGACCGGTTTACCAAGGAGGGAATACGCACCGCCATTGGCGAGTTCCAGAGGGCGGTTGCGATCGAGCCGAAGTTCGCGCTTGCCTGGGGCCAGCTGGCGGCGGCGCATGCAATGCACGCGTTATTCGGATTTGCCCAGCCACGTGAATCCACCGAAAAGTGGCGCGCCGCTGCGCTGAGAGCAATCGAAGCGGACGACCAGGTTGCCATCGGTCACTCGGCGCTCGGCTGGGCACGCATGTACACGGGGGACTTTGACGGTGCCTGCGAATCGTTCGCCGAAGCTTTGCGCCTCGACCCGTCGGCCCCCTATGCAATGCATGGCAATGCGGACTGCCTGATGCTGGACGGGCGTATGGACGAGAACGTCGCCCGCATACGCGAAATCCAGTTAGTCAGTCCGTTCAGCGTCATGCACAATTTGCCGTTGTGCTCCCATCTGTTCATGGCCCGCCGCTTTGACGAGGCCATCACCGCGACGAAGGACGTGCAAGCACGGAACCGCCAGTTATCGTTGCACTGGTTTCTTGCGCTGGTTTACTGGCAGCAGGGCCGTTTTGACAAGGCGCTTGAGGAGGAGCGACTGGAACTCGGGCGGCGCGGTGACACCGTCCTGCTGGAGGCCCTCGAAGAGGGCCTTGTCGCCGGCGGACCGACCGGCGCCATGCGTTCCATGGCCGAGGCAATGGTTGATCGAGTGGACGAGTCTTACGTGAATCCCTTCTTTATCGGGGAGGCCTTCGCGCAGGCTGGAATGGTCGACGAGGCTCTGCACTGGTTGGATCAGGCCGTCGGGCATGGCTCGTACAATATGACCTACCTCGCCTTCTGGCCCCCTTTCGACATCTTGCGTGACGATCCGCGGTACCAGGACCTGATGGAACGTGTATACGGGTCGAGGGCTCAGGAAATCAGTCGGGCGTCTGTTTCAAGTCGATGACGAGCGTCTGCCTTTCGGGTTGCTGCTATTCCGAGAGTTTGTAGAATTGCTTGTCCGTCTTTTCAGACCTCGGTCTGGAATTGGCCGATAGCGAACCGTGACAAATTCTCGAGAGAGGTCGCCCAGCGCACCTTCCCTGGGTTTCCTATTTAACTCGAGACTCTGCCGGCGGCAGCCAGGTCAATGAGGAGTGGTGCAACGAGATAAGAACGCGCCCGTCCAGTTTGTGGTAAGCGAAGGTATAGTCGGCGCGCGTGGCGTTGCCGTCGCCGTCGACGAAGGT
>Ga0209536_100000751_pt1 | contig 53249 bp, 44 predicted proteins | sample DeeMarSeWOR28_12_FD_187461 | JGI IMG/M metagenome (GOLD analysis project Ga0209536, IMG submission 187461) | Marine sediment microbial communities from White Oak River estuary, North Carolina - WOR-2-8_12 (SPAdes) (version 2) | ecosystem: Environmental > Aquatic > Marine > Intertidal zone >... | reverse complement strand
TGTTGATCGCAAATGCGTAGGCGAGCGGCAGGATGTCTTCAAGACGCTCGCGCAGCGGGGGGACGGTGATTACGTCGAACGCGAGCCTGTCCAGGAGGTCGCGACGGAACCTGCCTTCCGCGGCCAGCTGCCGCAAATCCGCATTTGTGGATCCGACGATCCTTACGTCCACCTGCAACGTGTCGCTGCCGCCGACGCGCTGGATCTCTCCGTATTCGATGACCCGCAGGATCTTTTCCTGCATGCGCAGGGAGATCGTAGCGAGTTCGTCAAGGATCATCGTGCCGCCGTCAGCGCGCTCGAAGTGCCCGACGTGAGTCTTGATCGCGCCCGTGAACGCGCCGGCCTCGTGCCCGAACAGCTCGGACTCGAGGATCGTCTCCGTCAGCGCAGCGCAGTTGACCTTTACGACGCTCGATTCCCATCGATCGGAGAGGTAGTGCAGCCGCGAGGCAACCAGTTCCTTGCCGGTGCCGCGCTCACCGACGACGAGCACCGGCTTTGACAGCGGTGCCGCGCGAGACACGTGTTCCATCATCTCCAGGAACACGGGCGCCTCGCCGATGATGGGTTGTGAGGGTCGTTCGGCCGCCATTGGCGTATTCAGCCATAAATTGGCCGACAACGCTAATTAATAGCTAATTTCGCTAATTCCGGGGCGCCGCCAGTCACGTATCGAACGAATATAACCAGCTGAAAAATAGACTGTTAATGATGATTTCTGGCGATTGGCACAGTTTCTGCAGCAGTATTGGTGACATTCACGCGATCAAGAGGACACATCATGGGCATTTTCACGAGATTCAGTGACATCGTGAACTCCAATATCAACGCGATCCTGGACAAGGCAGAGGATCCCGAAAAGATCGTCCGGCTGATGATCCAGGAAATGGAGGACACCCTCGTCGAGGTGCGGTCCGCGGCCGCAAGATCTATCGCCGACAAGAAGGACCTGAACCGCAAGCTCGAGTCCCTCGAGTCCGAGATTGAGGATTGGGACGAAAAGGCCGAGCTGGCGCTGCGCAAAGGACGCGAGGACCTGGCCAAGGCCGCGCTGGTCGAAAAGTCGCGCGTGCAGGCGGCGGCCGACGCGGTCAAGTCGGATTATGCGGCCGTAGACGACGGGCTCGCCAAACTAAACGATGACATCGCGCGGCTGGAAGCGAAGCTGCAGGATGCCAAGGCGCGTCAGAAAGCGCTGCTCGCAAGGCACAAGACGGCCAACAGCCGGCTGGCGGCCCGCAAGAAGATTCACGACTACAAGATCGATGATGCAATGGTTCGGTTCGAACAATACACCCGGCGCATCGATGACGTCGAGGGACGTATCGAGGCTTACGACCTCGGTCTGCCCAAGGACCTGAACCACGAATTCGCAAGCCTGGAAGCTGAAGAGTCCGTACAGAAGGAACTCGACGCGCTGAAACGCCGCGTGCAGGGTGAAACGCGGCAAGCCCCGGATGCGGAGTAAGCGAGCATGTATGCACTGATGACGCTCGCAGTCATCCTGTTCCTGACGGTCCTTGCGCCGATCATCGTCATCTTCTATTTCATCACGAAGTGGAAGCAGACACGTGAGATCTCGGGCGATGACGAGCGCATGCTTGAAGACCTCTGGACCCTGTCGCAGCGCCTCGAGGAGCGCATAGAGACCCTGGAGCGGATTCTCGACGACGATGACTCAGAGACACACAGGAGGCAATAGATGACGCAAGGCACCTGGAATATCGACTACGGTCCGTTCCGAGGTTTCTACCGCGATCGGGAGAACGGCTGGATATTCGGCGTTTGCGCGGGTCTGGCCGACCGTTTCAATCTGCAGGTCGGGACGGTGCGGATCCTGGCGGTAATCAGCCTGCTCGTATTCTTCTGGTTGACTGCTGCCGTCTATATTGCGGCGACCCTCTTGATAAGGGAAAAACCGCTGATCTATTCCGGTTTGCGTTCGGAGTATGAATTCTGGAGCCGTGAACGCAGGCGGCAATGGAGGGAAGAATGACCAGCGAGGCTTCTATGTCCGAGCGACGTTTCTACCGTAATGCCGACAAGGCAATGCTTGGCGGTGTCTGTGCAGGTATCGCCGATTACTTCGGATTCAATTTGGGTGTAACGCGATTACTTGCGATTATTGCCTTCTTCACGATGCCGGTGACGATAATCGGTTACCTGGCGCTCGTGGTCCTGATTCCAAGCGTCTCCAGGCGTGAATATTCGCGGCCCGTCGACCCGGAGTTTCACAGGGCGGTACGTTCCTCGCCCTCGCAGACGATGAACGACGTGCGCAGCCGGTTCAAGTCGCTGGATCGGCGTCTTGCGCGCCTCGAGAAGTACGTGACGTCGTCGCGTTACCAGCTGGACCGTGAATTTGACCGCTTGAAAGACTGAACGGCAGCAATCAGGAGAGGTGCTGATGAATACAATGTTTTATGTGGTCTGTATCGTCGCGATCGTGCTTGCCGCGAACACGGTGCAGCAGTATCTCAAGCTGCGCCACCGAAAAGAAAACAAGAGCGCCCAGGCGGAGGAGACACAGGCGCAGCTGGATGCGCTGGAGGAACGGATCAGGGTGTTGGAGAGAATCGTCACGGAAAACCGGTTTGATCTTCGTGACGAGATCAATAAGCTCTGACGCATGACCCGGCAGGCACCGCGCATGGCATCAATACTCGAAAACCTCGGGTTTGGCGACCGTAACCTGAGCTTGATGGCCGTCGGCATGTCCGATTCGGAACTGCCGGGAGTCGACATCAAACAAGCTTTCGAATCGCTGTCCGGCGCGGATGAGCTGCCGCAGTCGTTGAGGGCGGAGCTCGGTATCGTACTCGCGCCCCTCGATTTCATGTCTCGCAGTAGCGCGGAGCAGCTCCTGTCGCGTCTCCGGGATGTGCACTGCGATAAGGTCCTGCTTTTCGATACCGATGGGGGATGGAAGCCTGACGAGCTTCGATCACTCGGTTTCCTGGAAGTGAAACCGCCGTCGATCGACGGGCGCTGCTATTTATTCGATCCGGATAGTTTCAACCAGCCGCGCGACTGGAACAATCCATCGGACTGGGCCCATCCGCAGAACTTCCGCAAATATCGCTGGTAAGCTCTACTCTGCTTTCTGTTCGGCTTTTTGGGCGTTATAGGCGCGGACCTGCTGGTTCCATTGCTCACCAAACAGAAATTTCTCTTCGTTGGCCGCATCAAAACGCTTTGACAGCAACTCGTCACGTCGCTTGATGGTTTCTTCGTCCGGGTTGTCCATGGCGGCAATAGCGTCTTTCTCTTCCTGCTCGATACAGTCGAGATACTCGTCTATCGAAGCAAGAAACGCCTTGACAGCGGTCTGTGCGGCGATCATTTCTTGCTTGGTTGCCGTGCCTCCTTCGGGGAGCGCCGGCCGTTCAGGGTATTCGCAGGCGGACCCTATTGCCGGCGAGGTAAGGAGAATGGCCGCGATTACTGTTTTTGTAAGGTTCTTCATCAATTCACTTCTGGCGGTCGGGGGTTCGAGTACTGTGCGCCGTGCCCCGGTTATCGGATTGCGTATTTAAGCATGATGTCTGCGGGGAGTGAAGGCGCTGCAATGTCAGGCGAAAAGAGCGCGGTGCGTATCGGTGCCTTCAGCCTGTGCAAGGAGAAGTTCGAGGTAGCTGTCAGAGCTCATGGGATCCCCGAACAACAGGCCCTGAACGAAAGTACAGCCGAGTTTCTGCAGGAAGGCGAGCTGATCCTCAGTCTCAACCCCCTCGGCAACGACGTCCATGCCGAGGTTTTGACCCATCTGGATGATCGTGCTCACGATCGTCGCGTCGTCGGGATTCGTGGATACGTGACGCACGAAGGATTTATCGATCTTGAGCGTGCTTATCGGAAACTGCTGCAAAGCGCTTAGCGAGGAATAGCCGGTGCCGAAATCGTCGATTGCGAGATGCAAGCCGAGGGCATACAGCTGGTCCAGTAACTTGATAGTACGCTCGGGATTCTCCATGAGCGTCGTCTCGGTTATTTCGAGTTCAAGCGAGGTGGGCGAAACTTCGTAGCTGCGCAAAATCGAGCTTATCCGACGCGTGAAACTCGGCTGCCGCAGCTGTTTCAACGACAAGTTGACCGAAACACGACCGGGCGACGATACGGAACGCTGCCAGAAGCGAAAATCTTCGCATACCTTGTCGAGTACCCACTCCCCGATCTCGATAATGAGGTTCGTCTCTTCAGCGATCGGTATGAAATCGGACGGCAAGATCATGCCCCTCTCGGGCAACTCCCAACGGACCAGTGCTTCGGCGCCAAAGACCTCGCCGGTTTCCAGGTTGTACTTGGGCTGGTAATGGACGAGCAGTTCATCGCGCTCGAATGATCGCTTCAGCTTGCTCTTGGTCATCAAGCGCTCTACGGCGGCTTCATTCATCTTCGGTTCGTAATACGAGTAGACATTGCCGCCGGACTTCTTGGCATGGTAAAGAGCGGCATCGGCGTTGCGAATCAGGTCAATGACGTTCGGTGCGTCCTTCGGGTAGTAGGCGACGCCCATGCTCGCGGTCATGAAGACTTCATGACCCTGAACGAAGAAGGGATCGGCAAGTCTGTCCAGCAAGAGCTGCGCGAGACCGTCAGTTTGTTGCCTGCCGTTCTCGTCCGGGCCGAGCCCGTCGAGGATAACGGCAAATTCATCGCCAGCCAGCCTGCCTATGATGGAGTCCTCAGGCAGCGCCGAGCGCAGGCGTTCTGCAACGGTCTCCAACGTGGTGTCGCCGGCGAGGTGTCCGAACGTGTCGTTGATGTCCTTGAAGGCGTCGATGTCGATATAAAAAAGGCAGAGAGGTTTGCCGCTTCTTCGCGCTCGCGCAATGCATCGCTGCAGAAGGTGCTGGAACTGCATTCGGTTCGGTATCTTGGTCAGCGCGTCGATGCGTGCGAGGTAGCGGATGCGTTTCTCTGCACGCCGTCGCTCCGTTATATTCTGCGCCGCGTAGATGCGGTCGCCGGACTCGGCTTCCTTGCCCCCCAGGAAGGAGCAGGTGTAGGAAACCGGAATGGACTCGCCGAGCTTGCTTTCGAAGAACGCCTCGCGAGGCAGACCTGAAGGCTTTTGCTCAACGAGCGAGCCGCTCCCGGGCGTGTTCACGATCCCGTCGATAGACGTGCCCAGGAGTTCTTGCTCCTCGTAGCCGAGAAGGTGCGACGTCGCCTTGTTGACACGCTTGATCATCCCGTCATTCGCCGTGACGATGATGGCATCGTTCATGCTGGACAGGATGCTGTCGACGTAATCACGAGAAATCGTCGTGGCCTTGAGTTTGTCGCGCATGTCGTTGAACACCGCCGCGAGTTCACCAAGCTCGCCGGGCTGGACGCGCAGCGGCTCGCCGAAATCGGCGTTACGGAGCTTCTCGGCTTCGCGTTTCAGTTCCCGAATTCGTTTCGTCTGGTTGCGTGCGATGATCCAGATCGCTATGCCCGACAACAGCAGGACCAGGGCGGAGAAGATCTCGACCCAGACGAAGCTCATCGTCATGCTGTTTTCCGTTACCTGTGCCGCGGCGATGGCGGGCAATAACACGAGGCCAACGCCCCACGTGAGCCGTGGAACGGCCTGTGCCAGCACAGTCTTCCGGAGAGTATTACAGCCGATCATCGCCTTGCTTTCTTGCGTGTCAGGGGCGCCGGGCGCAGCGGCTGCCTGGGACCGTACACGCTGATTTGTTCTTCTGCAGAGAGTTTAGCACCCGTGCAAAAGCGTCGCCGGCTTTTGCGACACAGAAGGTTTCAAAAGAAACGAACGGCCCGGTCGGCCGGATCAGGCGTCGGTTTGCCGCTTCTCGATGAACCCGATCGGTTCCGACTGGCTGGTGGTCTTCATCACGCCTTCCACGACGGCGCCTTCGGCCACTGCGATGGCGCTTGCCGATACCGTCCCGGTAATTCTCGCGGTATCCGTAATCTCGACGCGACCGGAGGCGATGATGTCGCCCTCGACATGACCGGCAATGATGACATTTCCCGCCTGTATCGTACCTTTCCAGAGCCCGCTCTTCGCGAGCGTCAGTGTGCTGTCGATCTCACAGTCACCTTCCACCTCGCCGTTGACCTGGAAGTCACAGTTGCCGGTTATCACCCCGGAAACCCTGCAGCCCTCGCTGATGAGTGTGGCAGTACCGGAAGAACGATCGCGGATTCGTCGACGGCGGGTCTCATTCATGTTTCTCGAACTCCGAGGTGATCGGCAGGTGACAGCGCGCATGTTACCTGCGTTTACACAGGCTTGTCAGCGATCGGGGGTTATTGTTTAACGGTTCCGCGCTACTTCTCGATATAACCGTAGCCGATCGTCTCGATCTCGACGAGGACGCTGCCCTCGAAAATCAGCCGCCGCATGAGCTTGCGCGGCCCGAAGTTGTAGACAAACTCGGTAACGACGACCTCCGACGCGAAATGCCCGACGCCTGGGGTGCGGTAGTAGATGAGACCCGTGTTGCGCAAGCGGAAACGATAGTCATAGGCGCGCACTGTATGCCCCAGGTGCCTGACGGCCGTTGGTTCGCCACAGGCCGCGATGACCTGTTGCTCGTGCATACCGTCGCGGACGATCTTGCTGCCGCAGCGAAACGCCAGTGCCGGATCTGCTGCAAGCAGCAACAGAGCAGCGAGCAGTGCGGGCCCCATGAATTTTGGCGCAGGCAAATTCTTCATCGCCATCAACAGCCGGGTTGTCACGCAATACACATACAGTATCGCATTTTCGGTGGATTCGCAGCGCACGTGACGCTACCACTGACTTCATTGGACCCGGCGTGTGTAGCAGGGTTCATCGACGATCGTTCGCGGATACAGCGCGTTAGCGAAGCTTGTGGTAAAAGGCTCCTTATGAATCAGGTGTTTGAGCAGCGCCTCGCTGCCCTGTTGAGTCGTAGCGACGTATCTGTAGCCGGCGGGAAGCGGGGCGTCGAGAAGGAATCATTGCGAGTAACGTCCGACGGTTACCTGGCGCAGACACCGCATCCACAGGGACTGGGTTCCGCACTCACCAATCGCTTCATTACTACCGATTTCTCCGAAGCATTGCTGGAGTTTGTCACGCCGGCACTCGGCAGCACCTGGGAAGCTTTGCAGGTGATCTGCGACATACACCAGTTCACTCATCAGCACCTGGGGGACGAACTGCTGTGGTGCGCCAGCATGCCCTGCCGGTTGCCGCCTGACGCGGAGATACCGCTCGCGAGATACGGGAACTCCAATGTCGGCCGCATGAAGACTATTTACCGCCGTGGCCTCGGTCATCGTTACGGTCGCAACATGCAGACGATTGCGGGCGTGCATTTCAATTATTCGCTGCCGGAGACCTTCTGGACGGGATACCGGGAAATTCTCGACGAGGATGTCGATGGCAGCGAATTTCGCTCCAGACATTATCTCGGCCTGGTGCGTAATTTTCGACGATACGGCTGGATTGTTCTGTACCTGTTCGGTGCTTCGCCGGCGCTGTGCAAATCGTTCGGGGCCGGTCGGGCACTGTCGATGCCGGAGCTCAATGCGGAGACCTGGTACGAGCCTTACGGCACGTCGCTTCGCATGAGTGACCTGGGCTACAACAACAAGACGCAGGCTGGTATCTCGATATCGCTGAACCGACTCGACGAGTACATTCGCGACCTCAGCGAAGCGATCCGGACCCCGGAACCGGACTACGAGAAGATTGGTGTTATCAGGAACGGCGAATACCAGCAGCTGAACGCCAACAAATTGCAGATTGAAAACGAGTATTACAGCCCGATCCGGCCGAAGCGGGTCGCGCGGTCGGGTGAACGGCCAACTGCTGCTCTCAGGCGCGGTGGAATCGAGTACGTCGAGATACGCTCTCTCGACCTCAACGTATCCGATCCCGCAGGTATCAACCAGAACACGATGCGGTTCATCGAGGCATTCCTGGTTTTCTGCCTGCTCGAGGAAAGCCCGCCCTTCGACGAGTTGTCCTTCGAGGAAGCATTACAAAACCAGTCGCTGACGGCCAGGCGGGGCAGAGAGCCCGACCTGCAACTTCGGCGCAACGGCAAGCCAGTCGCGTTGTTGAAATGGGCGTCGGAAATCGTCGAGAAGGTAGCGGCGGTCGGGGAACTCATCGACCGGCATGGGGATGACGGCAGTTACCGTGACGCGGTTGCGCTGGCGGCAGTCCATGTGGCGGAACCGGATACCACGCCGTCCGCCCGCCTGTTGCACGAGCTTCGTGACTCCGGGGCCAGCTTTTTCGAGTTCGCGCTGGAGCTGGCGCGATGCCACAAGAGCTACTTCTCGTCGATCGCATCAATGCCTCCGGAACGGGCGCAACAGATGGAGAACGAGGCGCTGGAGTCTGTTCGCCGACAGCGAGAAATCGAGGCCGCCGACGATACGAGTTTCGAGGAGTACCTGGCGCGTTACTTCGCGTCCGGCTGATTCAGAACGGGATTTCCTCGCCGTCACGCCACGCCACTTCCCGGTGCAGCTTCTGCAGCCGCCGGGTCGTCTCACCGACGGTTCCGTTACCAATAACGCGTCCGTCGGCCTCAAGTACGGGCGTCAGTTCTCCCATGGTTCCGGTCGTAAAGACTTCGTCCGCGGTATACAGCTCCGTAAGGGACAGGTTGCGTTCCGAAACGGGGATGCTCTGTTCGCGACAGATGTCGATCACCATCTGCCGCGTCAGTCCAGGCAAGCAGGCGTCAGCGTGCGGTGTACAAACGGTGCCGCTTCTGACCATGAAGATGTTGGTGTCGTTCGTTTCCGATATGAAGCCGTGCAGGTCGAGCATCACGGCGCTGTCGGCCCCGGCCACGTTTGCCTCGATCGCCGCGAGTATGTTGTTGAGCAGATTGTTGTGGTGAATCTTGGAATCGAGGCACGAGGGTGTATTGCGGCGGGTCGAGGCGGTAATGATGCGAATTCCCGCGTCGGAATAAACCGGCGGCTTCCACTCCGCGAGCACGATTAGCGAGCAGCCCGACTGGTTCAGTCGCGGATTCATGCCGGACGTGATCTTTTCCCCGCGCGTGAGCGTGAGCCGGATGTGCGCCCCGTCGCGCATATCGTTGGCCCTGAGCGTTTCGAATACCGCGCCGCGAACTTCCTGGCTCGTGGGCACCGCCGCAAAGGCGAGGGCCTTGGCGGAGTTCTGCAGGCGGGCCAGGTGCGCGGAGAAAGCCGCGATTCTGCCCCTGTAGACGCGCAAGCCTTCCCAGACAGCATCGCCGCCCTGCACGGCACTGTCGAAAACGGACACCCGGGCCTCGTTGCGAGGCTTCAACTCGCCGTTGACGTACACGAGGATGTCCTGGTTGCGAGGATCGACGTTCATCAGTTGCCTGTTCCTTTGGTGTCGGCGCGGATTGCGTGCTGGAAAAGTCGTTCGTACCATGGCTGACATTCGTCGAGCAGGGGTCGAAGGCGGTCCGGAAACTCCGTCTTTGCGCGGTAAGGCCCGAAGCCGGTGCTGCGGTGCACGGCATGGTACCAGTACGGCGCCCAGATGCCGTCTTCCGGCCGCGGTCCCGCCTCCCAGCTCAGCATCGCGGGCGTGAAAGGCAGGTCAATGTGTTCGCATAGTGCGCCGAGAACGTTGCGGGGGTTCGTGAGCAACTCCCGGGAATCAAGCACGGCCGGCTGCTGCCCGGCTTCCCGCAGGTCGGAAAACAACTCCCACTGCCGGCGCAGCCCGGTATCGGCCAGGCGCGGGTCGGGCAGCTGGATGGACAACGATGGCAGCATGTCCCACGGGTCGCGAATGAGGAAGATATTGCAGGTCTCTCGCAGGAAACCGAGATCGATGTCGACAAGGTGGTGCGCCATGTGTTTCACGAACAGCCGCGGTTCTGGGTGAGCCGCCTGGCGTTGCAGCAATTCGCGCATGACCGCATCGCCGTCGCAGTTCATGGCGGCGGTAACGTCTTCGCCGCCCGGATGGTCGGCACCGGTCGTGCGAAGGTAGTGACCGTAAAGGGGTTCGTCGACAACCGCCACGAGGTCGTTCTGCGCAAAACTGTACATCAGCGCAGTAGAGACGTTGCGCGGCCCTGACCACAGGCAAATTGCGGTTGTCATTGCATCATCCGACGATCGTCGCGGTTCCAGCGCATGCAGTTTAATGGTATCGCGCACGGGGCGAAATCGATTCACCACTTTGGCGGGCATTTCCTGTTCCCGCAGCGTCAACCGCCTTTCACTGTGCGGTCCGTCACAATTTCAACCGGGGACGCTGTGACGGCCCTGCCGATTTAACTAAACTCGTGGTCTTCGTAGTAGCTTGCGATGGACTACGCATGTTGAAAACTCTCATCTTTGGATTCCTCCTGGGCCTCGTCGGAACCGTTGCGGCGGCTTATTACCTGCCGGTGGTCGATCAGTACCGCGAGTCGTCGGTTATTTCCGTCGCGCCCAATGGCGGCAACACCGAGTCTTTCCGCATCAACATACCGACCGATCGAATCATGGTCGGGGCGCCCCGGCAGGCCGAGCCAGTACCCCCGGGCCTGCATTGGCCCGCGGACGAACTGTTCGACGGCGTTCGGGTGGAGCTGTTCAAGGTCAGGAACACACGTGATGCCGTTATCGGCGTTGCGAGCCGCCTGGTCGCTGACAGCGATGGGATCGAAGACAGCGTCGAATGGGTGTTGCATCTTCCGGCCAGGGGCACGTTCTACGTCGCGATGCCTGCGCAGGCGGCCGACGGTGTTAATCGGGTCGGAACACTGCGTGCGGGAACGAGGGAATTCCGTCCCATGCAGGGCAAAGTCACGGAGCGTTGGGTGCCGAATACCTTTGATGATGATGCGGATGCCCCTGACGGCTATATCGAACTGGTGACGTCGTTCGTGGGTGCCTTCGCCGACGACGTTACCGAGTCGGCGCTGCAGGAGGGTACGTCGTGATCAAGTATGTCGCCGGATTGCTGCTCGGTATCCTGCTGGGAGCGTGCGCGGCCGTGACGCTGCTCTATTTCAATCCGCTTGCGGCGCGCAATCCGCTGTCGCCGCTGTCGGTTAGCAATAACGAGATTCTGAGCCTGGGTTATTCGGCCGTCCCCACAGACTCGATCGTGTACACCAACAATGGTGAGTCGCGCGTAGAGCCGCACCCGGAGAAGGTTCGCGAATTGTGGGAGGCCCCGATCAGGCATTCCGCGGTCCTGGTAACCGTTGTGAATAACAGCCGCAACATGCCCGCGGGAATCGGCATCAAGTTCTCATCCGATTCGGAGAGAACGCGCCTGCTGAATGGCGAGGCGCTCGTCGATAGCGCCTGGCATATTCACCTCGTCGAGCGCGGCAGCCTGTTCGTCGAGCAGACCGAGAATTACTGGAATTTCCTGCGCAAGATCGTGGTGCCGGCTTACTGGAGTTCGGCGAACCACTGGAAAGGGGTATGGACCGGCAACATGACCGTGGGTCCGGGCGCCCTTGGAACCGCGGCAGTTTCGGGTGGCACCGGTGAATTCGCCGGGCTGGAGTCCGAAGCCGTCGAGGCTCTCCGCGCGAGCGCTTACTCCGTGTCGCAGGGTCCGGTCGCGATGGAGGGGCGCCTGGCTATCGACGTAACCGGCAATATCGAGCTGACCGCCAGCGACGCGGCAGAACGTTGAGAGACGCTCCCTAGGCCAGGTCCTTCAGCTGGACTGACATGTCCGCAAGGCGGTCCCGCGCGATCGTCTGCCTGGCCGCGATCAGGGCTTTGGACTGTACGAAATCCCGCGGTGCATTGATCGCATCGCAGGCGATCAGTGCGCCGTCCCGCAGGTACAGGCAGGAAAACGAACGCGTCGCCGGCTCGCCCCTGACCACGACGTCGTCGTAGCCCTCCGCAAGCCCGGCGATCTGCAGTTTGAGATCGTACTGGTCGGACCAGAACCAGGGCACCTGCGAGTACTCGGCATGATCGCCGCAGATATTGGCAGCCGCGGTCTTCGCCTGTTCGAGCGCATTGTGGACGGACTCGAGCCTGATGCGACGGCCGTAAATGCTGTTGGGATGCGAGGTGCAGTCGCCGATCGCGTAAATATGCGGGTCCGCCGTGCGGCATTGCGCGTTTACGACGATACCGTTGTCCACGTCCAGGCCGGCCGAAGCCGCCAGTTCGGTGTTCGGCACTATGCCGATGCCCGCGATCACCAGGTCGGCAGGAACCGGATGGCCGGCATTCGTCCGGACCGCATTGATTCTCCTGTCGCCCTCGAGCGCTTCGAGCTCGGTCGAGAACAGGAAACGCACGCCGCGCGCCTCGTGCTCCGCCCGGAAAAACTCCGACACGACGGGCGACACGACGCGGCTCATTACCCTGTCCGCCATTTCTACCACGCAGACCTCGTGCCCCAGCTGGCGGATGACGGCAGCCACCTCGAGGCCGATATAGCCGGCACCGACGATGACCACATTGCGAGCGTGCGCAAGGTCTGCGCGAATACGCGCAACGTCATCGATACCACGCAGATAATGTAAGCCCTGCTTGTTGTTCCCGGGAACCCGGATGTGGCGGGCGCGTGAGCCCGTCGCGATAACCAGCGTGTCGTAGGCAATGCGCTCTTCCGTCGCGGTGGTCACGAGCTGCCGTTCCCGATCCACGGCCGCGATGCGCGTTTCGAGGCGAACCTCGACAGCTGGAATGTCATAGAAGTCCGCGGGTTTGAAGTAGAGGCGCTCCGCCGGGAGTTCACCGGCCAGGTATTTTTTCGACAGCGGCGGACGCTGGTAGGGTAGCCAGGCCTCATCGCCGACGAGCACGATGTTGCCGTCGAAGCGCTTCTGGACGAGCGAGGCCACGACCTGTCCGGCGGCGTGGCCCGCACCGGCAATTACGACTTGCTGTGCCAGGGAACCGTTCCTTTTTCGAGTCTCAGACGCGCTGGAGTGGCCAGAAGAAGGGCAACAATATCATCACCGCGATGAACACCACGATGGTGAGCGGCACGCCGACCTTGAGGTAGTCGACGAAGCGATACCCGCCCGGGCCCATTACCAGGATGTTTGCGGGATGCGATATCGGGCTGGTGAAACTCGCGGACGCGGCCATTGCGATTGCCATCATCGCGGTCTCCGGCGCATAACCCATGTCGGACATCGCGGACAGCACGATCGGCGACATGAGCACGACCAGGGCAGCCGTGGGGATGATCATCGTCGCCATCGCGGTCAGGATATAAAGTCCCATGATGACAGGCCACGGCCCGGCATCACCGAGCAGGATCATCACCTGGTCGGCGATGTAGGTGGCGGCACCGGTAGACTGCATGGCCGTGCCGAGCGGCAGCATGCCCGCGATGAGGAAGATCGCCCGCCAGTCGATCGCGCGATAGGCCTGTTCCATGGTCAGGCAGCCGGTGAGCACCATGACCGAACCACCGACAACCGCGGCGACCGAGATGGGCGCGTAACCGAACATTACGCTGAGTACGACGCCCAGCATGATGGCGGCGGCCAGCGGTGCACGCCGCGTGTCCGGTGGCTTGCGGCCGAGTGGCGTGAGAACGAGAAAATCCGGATCGGAGTCGAGCAGTTCCAGTCGATCGCGCGGACCCAGCAGCAACAGTGCGTCGCCGATCTGCAGTCGCTCATCGGCGAGATCGGCGCCGACCGTCTCTCCCTCCCTCCATATGCCGGCCAGCTCGATGCCGTAACGTTCGCGGAAATTGAGTTCTCCGACGGTGCGCCCCGCGAGGCTGCTGCGCGGGTCGAGCGTCGCGTCCATCAGCGTCAGGCGCTCCGAATCGAAAGCACCGAGATTCGAGGGCACGCTGGTATCGATCTCGAGGTCCTGCAGGCCGCGAAGCACGTCGAGGTCGGCAGGCTGGCCCTCGATGAGCAGCAGGTCGCCGCCTTCCAGGACGTCGTCCCCCCGGGGCATGACCTGCAATTTACCCTCGCGAAAGGTCGCGAGTACGCGGAAGTCGAACACGTCAGCCAGCCGGCTCTTGGCCAGCGTGGTCCCGGCGAGGTCGCCACCCTTGGGGATTCGCACCACGAACATGCGCTCGTCGGTATGGTATTGCTCCGTCAGCCGCTCGTAGTCGAGCCGCTCCACATCGGTGAAGTCCGAGAAGCGATCGAGGGCCTCGATCGCCGCTTGCTCACCCTGCACCAGCACGCGGTCGCCTGCCCGCAACGGGACATAGGAAAGGTTGGTGAGGCGGTAGCCGCTTTTTCTCAGCAGTCCGACCACTGCGACATCGAACCGACTGCGGAACGCCGCATGCCGGACCAGTTCTCCGACCAGCGGAGAGCCTTCCGTGATGGTGACTTCGGCGTAGACGACTTTGGCGGCAACCATTGATTTCAGTACCGGCGCCTCACGCTCGATGACGAGATCACTCCAGCGGCGCAGCTCGCGGAACTGGTCGACACGTCCCTGCACAAGGATGCCGTCGCCGCCGCGCAGGACCACCTGACGGCTGGGCAGGGTCTCGCTGCGACCATCCCTGATCAGCGCCATGATAATGAGGCCGGTCGACGTGCCGATACGGCTGTCCGCCAGGGTTTTTCCGACCAGGATGGAGTCGCGCGGCACACGCAGAAGAAAGGTGCGCTCATGCAGCTTGTAGCGCGTCCGCAGGCTGCGCTGACTGACATTCTTGTCGCGCTCACCCCGCTTCTTCGGCAGCAGCAGGCGGCCGAACAGCGCCACGAACAGCACGCCGCTGACCATGATCGCGCTGCCCAGCGGCGTAAAATCGAACAGTTCGAACGGCTCATAGCCGCCGAGCACCAGGGATTCGCTGATGAGCAGGTTGGGCGGCGTGCCGATCAGCGTCATCAGGCCGCCGAGCAGTGTGGAATAGGCGAGCGGCATCAGGAGCCGGGATGCCGGGATGCGCGTGCGTCGTGCCACGTCGACAACGACCGGCAGCATCAGGGCAGCGACGCCGATGTTGTTCATGAACGCGGAGAGCACGGCGCCCGTGACCATGATGACGAAGATCATCGCCACTTCGCGGCGGCCGGCGACGCGCATGACCTGCCTGCCAATTACGTCGGCGATACCGGTTCGCGTCAGGCCCTCACTGAGAATGAACATGGCCCAGACAGTGATGACGGCGCTGTTGCTGAAGCCGGCAAAAGCCCCTTCAGCATCGACGAGCCCGGTGATGGCCAGCGTGCAGAGCACCAGCAGGGCAACGAGGTCCATGCGAATGACTTCGCTGACGAATAGAACCAGCGACACGCCGAGAATGACCAGGACTATTAAGATCTCGACCGTCATTCGAACTGTTCGACCGGTAACCCGTTGCCCCAAGTGGCCCGATAATGCCACGATGCTCAATCGATGTCCGTTGATTCAATATACAAGGTACGCGTGCCGGTGCGAGGGAACACGCATCGTGTGCGCAACGTGAATTACTACATCAACGAGTGGGGCGACCCTGCCGATCCGCTTCTGGTATTCCTGCACGGCTGGGGCGACTCGGGTGCGACATTCCAGTTCGTGGTCGACGCCCTGGCACGGCAATGGCATGTCATCGCGCCGGACTGGCGTGGCTTCGGTCGGACACATTGCCGGGCAGCGTGCTACTGGTTTCCCGACTATCTCGCCGATCTCGATGACCTTCTCTCGAAGTACAGCCCCTCTGCGCCGGTTCGGCTGGTGGGTCACAGTATGGGCGGGAACGTCGGCGGGCTGTACGCCGGCGCGATGCCGGAGCGTGTGGCCGCGTTCGTCAACGTCGAGGGCTTTGGTCTCTTCGACACGAGCGCCGACGAGGCACCCGCTCGCTACCGGGAGTGGCTGCAGCGCTTGCCGGAGGTGCCCGAGTTCACACGTTTCGACAGCATGGACGCACTGGCACGCCACATTGCGAAGCGCAGTCCTCGGATGTCGGCTGCGCAGGCTCGATTCGTTGCCGAGGCCTGGGTGGACGTCGGACCCGACGGGCCGGTGCTGCGAGCCGACCCGGCGCACAAACTCCCCAACCCCGTTCTGTATCGCCGCGCGGAAGCGGAAGCCTGCTGGCGTAACATCGCGGCGCCGGTCCTGCTCGTCGCTGGTGCCGACAGCGCCGTCTTCGAAGCGGTCGGGGTGAGGCCGGCGGACGGTGTCCTGGACCTGCCGTTTCCAAACAGCCGTACCCGGATCATCGAGACCTGCGGGCACATGGTGCATTTCGAGGCCCCGGGTCCGCTGGCAGCGGCGATCGAGGACTTCCTGCAGCCGACCCGCTGACCCGCCTTGTAAATATAACCAGTACTGTATAAAAATACAGATTTGGGGGAGGCAACGGTGGGAGCGAGCAGCAGTCGGCCCGGGTATCTCGACGTTCTGAATCCGGCACAACGCGAGGCCGCGATTTTCGGTGAGCGCAGGGACGGCGAAGCGCTCGCTGCGGGACCGCTGCTGATCGTTGCGGGCGCAGGCACCGGCAAGACGATGACGCTGGCTCATCGGGTTGCGCACCTCGTGGTGGAAGGCGTCGATACCGGGCGGATCCTGCTGCTGACATTCACGCGCCGCGCTGCCCTCGAGATGACGCGTCGGGTCGAGTCGATCCTGCGGCAGGCCCTCGCCGGCAGGACGGCAGGCGCGCTCCCGGCCGGCATACTGCCCTGGTCGGGCACGTTTCATTCGGTGGGCAACCGCATGCTGCGGCGCTTCGCCCATAATCTCGGCCTCGATCCCGGCTTCTCGGTTCTGGACCGGGGCGATGCGGCCGACCTGATGGACGTCGCTCGTCACGAACTGGCGCTGTCCAAAACGTCGCGCCGTTTTCCAAAGAAGGATACCTGTCTCGCCATTTACTCGCGCTGCGTGAATGCGCAGGAGGCACTGGGCGACACGCTGCAGCAACATTTTCCCTGGTGCGGCGACTGGGAAAGCGAACTGCGATCGCTGTTCCGACACTACGTCGAGCGCAAGCAGCAAACACAGGCGCTGGATTACGACGACCTGCTGCTGTACTGGAGCCACCTCGTCGAGGAAGGGGATTTCGCCGCGGAAATCGGCGGCTGGTTCGATCATGTGCTCGTCGACGAGTATCAGGACACCAACCTGTTGCAGGCGAAGATACTCTCGGCACTGAAGCCGGATGGTGCTGGGATGACGGTCGTGGGCGACGACGCACAATCGATCTACTCGTTCCGCGCCGCGGAGGTCGAGAATATCCTCGGCTTTCCGGCACAGTACACGCCGCCCGCCCGGGTCATTACGCTGCAACAAAACTACCGCTCGACCCAGGCAATACTGGACAGCGCAAATTGCCTGATCGCCGATGGCGAGTGCCAGTATCAAAAGAGCCTGCAGTCGCAGACGTCGACGGGCGGCAAGCCGCGTTATGTGACGGTCGAAGACGGTGATGCCGAAGCAGAGTTCGTCGTCGAAGCGATTCTCGCCAGCCGCGAGGAAGGGCTGGAACTCAAGCGCCAGGCCGTGTTGTTCCGTGGCTCGCATCACAGCGACCGCCTCGAGATCGAACTGGTTCGCCGCAACATCCCGTACGTCAAGTATGGCGGGCTGAAGTTCCTCGAAGCCGCGCACGTTAAGGACGTGCTTGCCGTGTTGAAGTGGGCGGAGAACCCGAAGAACGAGGTTGCCGCGTTCCGCGTGCTGAAACTCCTGCCAGGCATGGGGCCGCGAACCGCCCACCGATGTTTCCGGCACCTGGCGACCGCCGATTATCACATCGATTCACTGCGATCGTTCCGGCCGCCGGCCGCTACTCGGCCGGAGTGGGACGGTTTTTGCAGTCTGCTGACGACGCTGGCGTCCGCGGAACGCGACGACCCTGGCTGGCAGAACCAGCTCGCGGTCACGAGATGCTGGTACAAACCGCAGCTCGAACGCATCTACGATGGCGTCGAAACGCGCGAGGCCGACATCGAACAGCTCGAGCATATTTCCGGTCGATATCCGACGCGCGAGCGTTTCCTGACCGAACTGACGCTGGATCCGCCGAGTGCCGCGGGCGATCTCGCGGGCGATCCGCTGCTCGACGAGGATTACCTCGTGCTGTCAACGGTTCACTCCGCGAAGGGCCAGGAATGGGATGCCGTCTTCGTGCTCAACGTGACGGACGGCAACTTCCCGTCGGAGTTTGCGACCGGAAAACCCAAGCTGATCGAAGAAGAACGACGCTTGCTCTACGTTGCGATGACGCGCGCGAAGCAGTCGCTCACGCTGATCGCGCCGCTGCGCTTCCACGTTACCCAGCAACGCCGCGATGGTGACAGGCACGTTTACGGTGCGCGCAGCCGTTTCGTCACGGAATCCCTGCTCGGAACGCTGCAGCAGTGCTGGCACGGTCGCAGTGAGGCAACTTCACCGCATGCCGCCGCCGCGGGCCGGCAGATCGATGTGGCTGCGAAAATGCGGGAAATGTGGGGCTAACAGCAAAAAAAAAGCGGTGGCATGAGCCACCGCCAGTCGGTACGAAACAAACAGCATAAGGGATGTTCAGTTTGTTACGTTAACCTCTTTCATGGCGACATACGCCGGCTTCAACGCGGCACCGTCGTCCACAACCGATTCCAAACGCAGGCGATGTTGCTCGCCGCAAACAGCGGCTGCCGCGAGCATGAGCGCGAAAACGGAAACTATTGCTGCTTTGGCTTTCACAAGACACCCTAATGTCGGCCTTCCTGATAGTGAGATGCCCCGGAGCCCATAAAGGTTGCAGGGTTTTTGGAATAAGTTCGCGCAGCCGTGCCAAAGGGTGCTATCGGGCCGGCAACGTCACGCGAGGAATATACGGTAGGCAGGGTTGTCGCTTTCTTCCCAATGGGCGTAACCGAGGTCTACAAGGTGTGCTTCCAGCTCCCCGGTGTCGCGCTCCGGCACGTCGATACCCGCGAGGATGCGGCCGTAATCGGAGCCGTGATTGCGGTAATGGAACAGGCTGATATTCCAGTCGGTGCCGATGGCATTCAGAAAGTCGAGTAACGCGCCCGGGCGTTCGGGGAATTCGAAGCGGTAGAGCCGTTCGTTGGCAATATTGGGCGATCGTCCGCCGACCATGTGCCGCACGTGCAGCTTCGCCATCTCGTTGTCGCTCAGGTCTTTCACCCGGTAGCCCCTGGCCCGCAGCTGCTCCACCAGTTCGCGACGTTCCGCGCGGCCGCGGCGCAGTTCCACACCGACGAAGATGTGCGCTTTCGCCGAGTCGCTGTAACGGTAGTTGAACTCGGTAACGCTGCGCCGTCCCAGCGCTTCGCAGAACTCACGAAAACTGCCGGGTTCCTCGGGAATCTCGACGGCGAGCAGCATCTCCTTTTCCTCGCCAATGGCGGCTCGCTCCGCAATGTGCCGCAGGCGGTCGAAGTTGACATTGGCACCGCAGCAGATCGCGACGAGATCCTGGCCCGACACCTCGTTGTCGATGATGTACTTCTTGGCGCCCGCAATTGCGAGCCCGCCGGCTGGCTCGACGATGGACCGGGTATCTTCGAAGATGTCCTGTATGGCTGCGCAGATATGGTCGGTATCGACGGTTATGATCTCGTCTACGTGCTGCTGGCAGAGGCGAAATGTTTCCTCGCCGACACGGCGCACGGCGACGCCGTCCGCGAAGATGCCGACATGGTCGAGCCGGACCGGCTTGCCTGCGGCCATTGAAGCCTGCATGGCGGCGGAATCGTCCGGCTCCACGCCGATGATCCTGACATCCGGGTGCAAGGCCTTCACGTACACAGCGATCCCGGCAATCAAGCCGCCGCCGCCAATGGGTACGAATATCGCATCGACCTTGCCGCCACTCTGCTTCATGACTTCGACGCCGATCGTGGCCTGGCCCGCGATGACGTCCGGGTCGTCGAACGGGTGGATGAAGGTGAGTCCCTGCTGCTCCTGCAGGGCGCGGGCATGCGCGTAGGCGTCGTCGTAGGTATCGCCATGCAGGACGACCTCGCCGCCCAGGGCGCGTACCGCATCGACCTTGATCGAAGGCGTGGTAACGGGCATCACGATCACCGCCCGCACGCCGCGGCGCTTTGCGGCAAGCGCCACGCCCTGCGCATGGTTGCCGGCCGAACTGCAGATAACGCCAGCCTGTAATGCCGCGTCGGGCAGGGAAGCAATCTTGTTGTAAGCGCCACGAAGTTTGAACGAGAACACGGGCTGCAGGTCCTCGCGCTTTAACCAGATGCGGTTGTGAAAACGTGCAGAGAGATTGTTCGCGAGTTCCAGCGGCGTTTCGCGGGCGACGTCGTATACGCACGCATTTTCGATACGCTGCAGGTAGTCGTCGGTGGTTCTCGTGGGTGCCGGCATATGACTTGCGGTTATCGCACACACGGGCTGGCGCCGCAAAAAATTCGTGAATTGCGCGGAATCGTACCTCGCGGCGTGGTGCCCGGGATGGTTGCATGTGGTGGTGAACGATCAACCGACAGTACGGCGACCCGTGCCAGGTCGCACCTCGCGTGAATCCACGCCGCTGTTCCGGACACGGGCTCTGGATTCGAGGCGGCAGCGCTGGTTCGGGCCGGCGAGGGTGGCGCTGCCCCCGTCGACGCCGCTCGCGGTCGCTGTTGCAATTGCAGTGATCGCGATGCTTGGTGCGGCGGTCGTGTCGATCGAGATTCCCGACCGCATAACGAGCTACGGCGTACTGCTGCCGCCCGAGGGCTTGCTGAAGATCAAGGCGCCACGCTCGGGGCGTGTCGAGCACCTGTCGGTCGCAAACGGCGACAGGGTGCTGCCGGGCCAGGTGGTCCTGCGCCTGTCCGGGCAGCAGCGCGCCCCGGGCAGGGAGCCGGAGCTCGCGGCGCGCATGGCATCCCTGCAGCGGGAACTGCGGTTGCTCGATGAGATCGTCGAACGGCAGGCCGAACTGGCCGTCGCACGCGAGCGCTTGCTGTTTCGCCGGCTGCAGCTGACTGCGAAGCGGATCGAGGCGGCGCGGTCCGAAGTACTGACGCGCGAGGAAGAGGCTGTCATCGTGGCGGCGCGGGCAGACAGGATTGCGAAGCTGAGCGTCGCGAAAGCGATTGCCGAGGATGCGGCCGCTGACTCGGTGGCTGCAGTCCTGGCATCGCGAGCGGCCAGCCTGTCGGCGGAGCAACGGGCACTGGCGCTGCAGGACGAGCGCCTGACGATCGAGCAGCAACTTGCGCAGGACAGGAGCATGCTGGCTGCGGTGCGGCGGGAAACCGGCGCCCGGCGTGAAACGATCCTGCGGCAGATTGCCGCGAGTGAGCTGCAATCCACTCTGGAGATTACTGCGCCCGGGGCGGGCATTGTTTCGGGTCTCACCGTGCGCGCCGGCGAAGACGTTGCCGCGGACGATGTCGTCATGACCGTGTACGCGCCGGAGAGCCGCCTCGAGGCGCGCCTGTTTTTGAGCCCCGATAACGCCGGCATGGTCTCCGTGGGGCAGGGCGTCGAGCTGCAGCTGCAGGCCTACCCGTACCAGTTCTTCGGGACACTGAGAGCCGAGGTAACGGCGATCTCGAAGGTGGCCCTGCCGCCTGCGGAGATCGATACGGATATGCCGCTGGCCGGCCCGGTGTTCGTCGTCCGGGCGCGTCTCGGGCACCGTGCAATCGAGACTGCCGGGCACAGCTGGCCACTGGCCCCGGGGACGTCTTTCCAGGCCGACCTGGTACGCGCAAGGTGGCCGCTCTACCGCTGGCTACTGCGCTCCGTGTCCGGAGACCGGGTGCGTTCCTGAGAATGGCGGTACCCGTTATCCTGCAGTCGCGGCGGACAGAGTGCGGCCTGGCCGCCATTACGATGATTGCGAACCACTTCGGTCACGATCTCGATCTCACGGCAATGCGCCGTCGCTTTGGCGAGCCGAGGCCCGACCTGCGCTCCATGCTGGATGTCGCCGACTCCCTCGGCATGGTCGGCCGGCCGATACGGCTGGGTATCGCGGAAATACGTCAACTGCGCGTGCCGGCTTTGCTGCACTGGGAATTCGACCATTTCGTCGTGCTGGTCAGGGCCGGCCGCCGCATCGTCATCAACGACCCGGCGGTGGGTCGCCGGATGCTCGACCGGAAGGAATTCAGTCGTGGGTTCACCGGCGTTGCCGTGGAATTCACGCTCGCACCCGGCTTCCCGAGACAGTCGGCGCGGCAAACACCTTCGCTCTTTGGCCTCCTGCGGTCGTTCCGTGGTCTGCCGCGATACCTCGCGCTGATGCTGTTCCTGCTCGTTGCAGCGCAGCTGCTGTCGCTCGCGCCACCCGTTGCCACACAGCTGCTGATTGATGAGGTGGTGCTCGGCCAGGATCGACTGTGGCTTCACAAGCTCATCGTCGGCCTGGCGTTCGTCATGCTGGCGGCGGTACTCATCGATACGCTGCGCCGGCGTATCGCGCTGTATACGGGGATGCGAATCGCGGCGGATTCGACGACCCTGATCATCCGGCACTTGCTGCGACTGCCGGCCGCCACTGTCGGACGCCGGTCCGTCGGTGACCTGATGTCGCGGGTGGACTCGATGCGGCCGTTGCGGGTGGCGCTTACCGATACCAGCCTGCAACTGGTGGTTCAGGGCACTGTCCTCGTCGCGACGCTGACGCTGATGTTCGTTTACAGCAGCCTGCTAACGGCAATCACCCTGGCATCGGTACTGTTGATCGCGCTGCTGCATGCGTCGCTCCTGCCACGTTCGCGCGCGCTCAACACGGAGCTCGTCGTGGCGGCGGCGAGGGCCGGAAATTCGCTGATCGAATCTCTGCGCACCTACCCGGCAGTCAACGCGATGAGCCTGGGTTCGCAGCGTCTCGCGCACTGGCAGCACGGGTTCGCGACGGCAATCAACGCCGAGGCACGCAAGCAACAGCTGGCGATAATCGCGGGAGCCGGCCAGGGCATGATCATGGTGTTCGAATACGCGCTGTTTCTTGCCGTCGGTATCGGTGGCGTACTCGACAAGCGAATCACGCTCGGGGTGCTGTTCGCGTTCCTGAGCCTCCGCGGCACCCTGATGGGCGCATCAATCGAATTCCTCGGCGCCGCACGACAGCTCTATCTCGTGCGATCGCACGTAGACCGTGTCGCGGAGATCGTCGCCGAGGCGCCTGAGCCGGATCCACCGCGCCACGCGCTGCGGCGGCGACTGCGGGGCGGTCTATCCTGCGAGGACATCGAGTTCCGCTATCCGGGCGGACCGCCGCTGCTCCGTGGCTTCACGGTGGAGATCCTGGCGCGCGAGTCGATCGCGATACGCGGGCCGTCGGGCAGTGGCAAGACCACGCTGCTGCGCCTGCTCTCGTGCTCACTGGACGCCGATCGCGGGCGGATACGGTACGACGGCATGGAAGCGCGGCTCTGGGACCGTAATGCCCTGCGTCGGCAATTCGGCATCGTGCTGCAGTCGGACCGGTTGTTCGAGGGCTCCGTAGCCGACAATATCTCGGGCTTCGAGGCCGATGCAGACGTTGGGCGCCTGCGCGAAACCGCGCAAATCGCCGCGATCTGGGATGACATCGAGAACCTGCCCATGGGCGTCCACACCCCGCTTTCGGGCGCCCACGGCGGCCTCTCCGGTGGCCAGGCGCAGCGGCTGTTGCTGGCGCGGGCAATCTACCGGCAGCCGCGCATACTGTTCCTGGACGAGGCGACCAGTCAGCTCGATCATGCAACCGAGCGTCGCGTCATCGACAACCTGGGCGCCCTCGACGTCACGTCGATAAGCATCGCGCATCGCAGTAACGCGCTCGCCGCAGCCACGCGCTTCATCGACCTCGGGAAAGGCCGGGCCGTGGCTTTTGATCCCTGAGCCTCTCATAATGTGGGCGGGAAACGCGGCTCACAGGGACACGGTCGATTGAACAAACTGCTAATCACCAATGCCCGTCTCGTCAATGAAGGCGAGACGCGGGACGCTGACGTACTCATAGAAGGCGAGCGAATCAGCAAGATTGCATCCTCCATCGTCCCGGGCGACGGCGTCGAGGTCATCGATGCCGGTGGGCGGATGCTGATGCCGGGCATGATCGACGACCAGGTGCATTTCCGCGAACCGGGGCTTACCAACAAGGGGGACCTGGCCACCGAGTCAGCGGCGGCCGCCGCGGGCGGCATTACCAGCTTCATGGATATGCCGAACGTGAATCCCCAGACGACGACCAGGCAGGCGCTGACCGAGAAGTACGCGATGGCCGCGCATCGCTGCACGGCGAATTACGGTTTCTATCTCGGCGCGACCAACCGCAACATCGAGGAAATCAAGGGCCTCGAAGTCGGGGAGGCCTGCGGCATCAAGGTGTTCATGGGCGCATCGACCGGTGACATGCTGGTTGACGATCCGGTAACTCTCGAGCGGATATTCCAGCACGCGCCGGTGATGGTGGTTACGCATTGCGAACACTCGCCTACCATCTGGGACAATGAAGCGAAAGCCCGCGCCGAATATGGGGACTCCGTACCCATGTCGGAGCATCCCGCCATACGGTCCGCTGCCGCCTGCCTGAAGTCGTCGAGTTTCGCCGTGGATATGGCCCGTCGCTTCGACGCACTGCTGCATGTTCTGCACCTCACGACCGCAGTCGAGATGGCGCTGTTTTCGAAGGTGCACCGGTCCGAAAAGCGGATCACGGCGGAGGTCTGCGTGCATCACCTGTGGTTCGATGAGTCACGCTACGAGGATCTCGGGACGCGGATCAAGTGCAACCCGGCAATCAAGGCGGCGAGTGACAGGGTGGCTCTCGTGAAAGCGCTCAACGAGGGGCGCATCGATATCATCGCGACCGACCATGCACCGCACACGGCAAACGAGAAGAGGCAGAGCTATTTCAAGGCACCTGCGGGATTACCCCTGGTGCAGCACGCCTTGCTGGTGCTGTTCGATCTTGCGGCGCGCGGTGAAATTTCTCATGAACTGATCGTCGATCGTGCATGCCATGCGCCGGCGGACCTGTTCGGTGTGAAGCAGCGAGGCTATGTTCGCGAAGGGTGGTTCGCGGATCTCGTGATTGTCGATCCCGACAAACCTTTCCGGGTGGACAAATCCAACCTGCTCTGCAAGTGTCACTGGTCCCCGTTCGAGGGCCACGAATTCTCGTCGACGATCGATACGACGATCGTAAACGGGGAAGTGGTGTACCGCGACGGCGAGCTGACGAAGAACATTGCCGGGCAGCGGCTGGAGTTCGGCCGCGCCAGGTAGCGCTTCCACGACGCGGCGATTCTTAATCTATCGCTGCTGCCAGCTGCGACCAAAACGGTTTACTTTCCGGTCGATGTCGTTATGCTAGCCCCCAATGCGGGATCGGCCCGTTCGCCGGGAAGCGGGCGTGGCAATAGAATGAAGCCGACGGATACCTCAAATCCCGACTACTTTCACAAGGTAGTCGATTGCCAGTGGGCCTGCCCTGCCCATACCGACGTTCCTCTATATATAAGACTCATTGCACAGGGTCGTTTCGGCGATGCCTACATCGAGAACCGCAAGTCCAATGTGTTCCCGGGCATACTCGGCCGCGTCTGCGACCGGCCTTGCGAGCCCGCCTGCCGGCGCGGACGCGTGGACGAGAAGCCGGTCGCCATCTGCCGCTTGAAACGCGTCGCCGCCGATCATCGCGAAGACATCACGGAACGACTGCCCAAAGGGGCGGAAAGCAACGGCAAGAAGGTGGCGCTGATCGGCTGCGGTTGCGCATCGCTGACCGTCGCGAACGACCTCCGGCCACTCGGTTACGACGTTACGATCTTCGAGGCGCTCGATGCCACCGGCGGCCTGATGCGCACCAATATTCCGCGCTTCCGCCTCCCGCCCGCGATTCTCGACGAAGAGATCAATTACATCGTCGACATGGGCGTCGACCTGAAGATGAACCATCGCATCGACAGCTTGAAGGAACTGCTCGACAGCGGCGAGTTCGACGCTGTCTTCGTCGGCACCGGGGCGCCGCGCGGCAAGAACCTGGAGATCCCGGGGCGTTACGACAGCGACCGCATACATATCGGCATCGACTGGCTGGAATCCGTCGCTTTCGAGCACATCGAGGAAATCGGCGAACGCGTACTGATCATTGGCGTCGGGAATACGGCCATGGACTGCTGTCGCACTTCGCTGCGCCTCGGCGCCAGGGACGTCAAGGTAATGGCTCGCAAGCCTCGCGGGTTCTTCAAGGCGTCCGACTGGGAGCTCGAAGACGCGGAAGAGGAGAACGTCGAGATTCTCGTCAATCACTCGCCGAAGGAATTCGTGATCGAGGACGGCAAACTCGTGGGCATGACCTTCGAGTTGATGGAATACAAGGTCGGCGAAAACGGACGCATCGATCGCGGTACGGTCACGGGTGAAACAACGATTCCCTGTGATGACGTGATCCTCGCGATCGGGCAGGACAACGCGTTCCCCTGGATCGAGCGCGACATCGGGATCGAATTCAACGAGTGGGATTGCCCGGTCGTCGACGAGGCCACCATGATGTGCACGCGGGAAGGCGTGTTCTTCGGTGGCGACTCGGCTTTCGGTCCAAAGAACATTATCTGGGCCGTCGCCCACGGCCACGAGGCCGCGATCTCCATTCACAAGTATTGCCAGGGCGAGGACGTCACGGAGCGCATGCCGCGGGGCGTCAATCTCCTCACGCAGAAGATGGGCATGCACGAGTGGAGTTACTCGAACTATTACGATCCGTCGGAGCGGCGCATCATGCCGCACGTGGACCTCAAGGAGCGGTTCAAGAAACTCGATATCGAGGTCGAGCTCGGATTCACCGTGGAGCAGACGATCCAGGAAGTCGAGCGTTGCCTGAACTGCGATATCCAGACGGTGTTCACGGCGAAACTGTGTATCGAGTGCGATGCCTGCATCGATATCTGCCCGGTTGACTGCCTGACGATCACCCACAATGGCGACGAAGCGGATCTGCGCGCACGACTGTCGGCCCCGGCGGAAAACCCCGAGCAGGCGCTCTACGTGTCCGCCGGGCTGCCCCATACATCGCGCGTCATGGTCAAGGACGAGGATATCTGCGTGCACTGCGGCTTGTGCGCCGAGCGCTGCCCGACCGGGGCGTGGGACATGCAGAAATCGGAAGTTCTCATTCCCTATGCAGCGGACGAGGCTGCCGGCGCAAAACCGAAGAAAAAGGCCGGCGTAACCGCCGCCTGAACGGAAGGTCATCGAGTGGCAGGAACCAACGACATCGTCATCAAGATCGCCACGGTGAACGGCACGGGATCGGCAAGCGCAAACGGCCTGTTGCGCAAGGCCATATTTCGCATGGGCGTTCCCGTCGTCGGGAAGAATTATTTCCCGTCGAACATCCAGGGCCTTCCGACCTGGTACGAGATCCGCGTGACCAGGGACGGCTACCAGGCACGGTCCGATCGTGTCGACATCATGGTGGCGATGAACGTCCAGACCTATGCCCAGGACATGGCGGATGTCGTGCCCGGCGGATGGCTGATTTACGACTCGACCTGGCCGCGCAGCCGGCAGATGAATCGGGACGACATCAACATCGTCGGCGTGCCGCTCTCGCGAATGTGCAACGAGCACTTCGACGGCGTGCGCACGCGCATCCTGATGAAGAATATTGCTTACGTGGGCGTCATTGCCGCGCTCACGCATATCGACCTCGAAGTGATCAAGGGGCTGCTCGAGGAGACGTTTGCAGAGAAGCAGCATCTCATTGCAGCCAACATGGAAGCCATCCACCTCGGCTACGATTATGCGGTGGAGAACTTCGATGGTCCCGCGCCGCCGAAGGTCGAGAAGATGGACGCAACGAGCAAGCACATCGTAATCGATGGCAACACGGCGTCAGCGCTTGGCTGCGTTTACGCAGGTGCCACCGTAGGCGCCTGGTATCCGATCACTCCGTCTACGTCATTGATGGACGGCTTCCGGGCCTTTTGCGCCAAGTACCGCGTCGATCCCGAGACCGGGAAGAGAACCTACGCGATTATCCAGGCCGAGGACGAGCTTGCCGCCATCGGCATGGTGCTGGGCGCAAGCTGGATGGGCGCGCGGTCATTCACGCCGACGAGCGGCCCGGGCATCTCGCTCATGAGCGAGTTCATCGGGTTCGGCTACTATGCCGAAATACCGGCAGTCATTTTCAACGTGCAGCGTACCGGTCCGTCGACGGGAATGCCGACGCGAACCCAGCAGTCGGACCTTCTCAGCTGCGCCTACGCGTCCCACGGCGACACGAAGCACGTACTGCTGTTTCCGGCGGATCCCCACGAGTGCTTCACGATGGCACCGCAGGCTTTCGATCTTGCGGACCGCCTGCAGACGCCGGTGATGGTGTTGTCCGACCTGGACATCGGCATGAACGACTGGATGGTGCCCGAGTTCGAGTGGGACGAGAGCTACGTCCACGATCGGGGTAAGGTCCTTTCGGCCGAAGACCTCGAGGAAATGGACGCGTTCTACCGTTACCTCGATGTCGATGGTGACGGAATTACCTATCGCACGCTGCCGGGCACGCACCCCAAGGGGTCATTTTTCACGCGCGGCTCCGGGCACACGAAGTACGGCGCGTATACGGAGAACGCGGCGGACTACCAGGAGGTTATCGACCGGCTGTTGCTAAAGTGGGAGACAGCGCGCAAGCTCGTGCCTCAACCGGAAGTCGCGTATTCGAAATTCAATAACGCGGCTATTCTCACTGTCGGTAGCGGCAACGGTGCCTGCAGGGAAGCGCTCGACAGGCTCGGCAATCAGAATATCGGCTTGAATTACTGCCGGGTGAAGGCCTTCCCGTTCAGCAAGTCGGTAAAGGAGTTCATCGACAAGCACCAGGTGGTCTACGTCGTCGAGCAGAATCGCGATGCGCAGCTGCGAGCCCTGCTGATCCTCGAACTCGACGTGCCGCCGGACAAGCTGGTTCCACTACTGCACTACAACGGTCTCCCGATGAACGCTAATTTTGTCGTCGATAAGGTCCTCGAGAAGATCTCGGAAGGTCGCGCAGCATGAGCTACATCGCAAAACCGCGGGTGTCCCATCCCAGCGTGCGCAAGAACAAGCTGGGCCTGACGTCGCGTGATTACGAGGGCGCGGTGTCGACACTGTGTGCCGGATGCGGTCACGATTCAGTAACGGCGGCGATCATCCAGGCCGTGTTCGAGTTGGACATCGAGCCCCACATGCTGGCCAAGATGAGCGGCATTGGCTGTTCGTCCAAAACGCCGGCCTATTTCGTGCAGCAGTCGCACGGTTTCAATTCGGTGCACGGCCGTATGCCGTCGGTAACGACCGGCGCCAATACCGCCAACCGCCACCTGACCTACATCGGGGTTTCCGGGGACGGCGACTCGCTGTCCATCGGGGTCGGGCAGTTCGTGCACGCGATTCGCCGTAACCTCAATATGTGCTACATCATCGAGAACAACGGCGTCTATGGCCTGACCAAGGGGCAGTTCTCTGCGTCCGCGGATATCGGTTCGAGACCGAAAAAGGGTCTGCCGAACCAGCAGGAGCCGATCGATCCCGTAAGCACCGCACTCAGCCTCGGCGCCACGTACATTGCGCGCAGTTTTTCGGGTGACAAGGCCCAGCTCGTCCCGCTTATAAAGGGGGCGCTGTTGCACAAGGGATTTTCGCTCGTCGATATCATAAGCCCGTGCGTTACTTTCAACGACCACGAAGGATCGACGAAGAGCTACGCCCATACCCGGGAATTCTACAATCACGTCGTGGATGTCGATTACATCGCTCTCTCCGAGGAAATTACGACGGAGTATGAAGCGGGTTCCGCGATGCCGGTAGCTCTCCACGACGGCAGCAAGATCATGCTGCGCAAGCTCGACGGCGACTACGATCCTACGAGCCGTGCAAAAGCATTCAAGTACCTGCGTGAGCGGTTCAACGCGGGCGAGATCGTGACCGGGTTGCTGTACATCAACGATGAACGCAAGGAAATGCACGATCTCATGGGCAACGTCGATACGCCGTTCGCGGAGCTGCCGATGGAGTCGCTGCGTCCGGCAAAAGGCGAGCTGGAAAAGATCCTCAGGCGCTACCGCTAGGTGACCGGGCGCCCGGCGGGCGCCCGTACCGTCCTGATCAGTCCCAGAGACGGCTCCACCAGGGTGCCGGCTCGTCGTCGGGCCGCCGCTGCTGCGGAAAATCGATCCTTGCACGGATTTCGTCGATATCCCAGCCGGTGAGATTCGCGAGCTGTTGCGCTTCGTTGTCCAGGCGTTTCCTGGTTTCCTCGTGGTACGCGCTCAGGTCGCAGCCGGAATTGCCCTTCCACTGGTGCCTTACGACGTAACGGCCCTGGTAGTTCTGGCGGTCACCGGTTTCCTGGAACACCAGGTCCTCCGGGAAATGTTCGCGGTCATACCTGACGTGCAGCCGTGTGACGAACACGTTCTGCGCCTGCGGCGGGGCGATCTTCTGCGGCATCGTTTGCTCGGCCATCCAGAACACGCCGAGGCTGCGCAGTTCCCTGGCCGACAGAGGGTCCGCCGCACAGGGGTCGCACCACGACATATCCCAGGCGTACTCCAGGAATACGCCGCGGTCATTCCCGGCCGCCGCCTGGCGCGCGAACATGTCCCTGTAGAAGTCCGCGAAGTCATTCTTGACGAACGCGGGAACGCCCATGTCGCTCGGCAGCTTCACGGTGCGGTAATTGGTGGTTTCCACGCGCCCGGTGCGGGTCAGCGCATAGACATAGAGATCCTGCTGCTGTTTCGCGTTGAGCGTCCCGAGACGAATGGGCAGCATGAACTTGTTACTCTCGTAGGCAACCTGCAGGGGGCGCAGGTAGGCATAACCGGACTTCCTTTGTTCTTCGACGTTTACTTTCGCGACGAAAAACCGCATTCCCTGTTTCAGGTAGCTGCCAACCACACTGTCAGCTCCGCGCGGGATGCGGTAGCCGTTGTCGTTTAGCCAGCCGATCAGCCCGTCGCTTTCGTCGGCAGAGAGGATGAGGATGTCGTACTCACCAACGGTGTAACTCGCTTCGATCGTGACGCCCTGGGAGCGGGCATCCGAATCCCTTGCTGCCTTCGAGGACGGCAGCGCGGACATGTCTTGCGACAGCTCGAGGCGCCTGGCCATGCAGGGGTCCGGGTCGAAGTACTCGACGAGTCGCGGCGACGTATAGGCATCGAGGTGATCGATGACCGCCTTGTCGCCGACGTTGACCTGGCCGCGCTCGATGAACGTCGGCACCGGAATGACGACCGCGAAGTCCTCCACGTCGCCTTCGAAGTCGTTGGCCATGGTAATGACGGTGCGGTTACCGTCGCGTACCAGCACGACCTGCGATGCACGGTTGAACAGGCTGGTATCGGCCTTGGCGACGTAGAAGCCGCAGAATGCCTGTGCGGTGGCGCTGACGCCGACCGTGATGACTGCGGCAAACAAAGTGATGAGTATTTTCATGGTCATGCTCCTTCGGTTCCATGGGCGGTCGCGATTCGCGTCCAGCGGTAGGTCGTTCCCCGTATCAGGTAGTCGATGACGGGCACCAGCGGTGCCGTGGCGACGAGTGCGAGTATCGGGCCGTGCGGCTGGTACAGCAGGTACTGGATCGAGAACGCGGTGCCGGCTACCAGCATGGCGTAGATGATCCGACCGGCGGCCGTATCGGGCGTGGTCTTCGGATCGGAAATCATGAAGAACGCGAAGACCAGCAGCGCGCCGTTCTGCAGCTGGTGCAGCGGAATCGCCAGCGGATCACCGAGCCACAGCGCACGGGCGAGCAACAGCAGGCCATAGAATGCGAGGAAGCCGACCGTGGTTTCGGCGCGTCTCGCGCGTGTCAGTACGATGAAGCCCAGGCAGGCCAGGGCGAATGCGCCCAACGCGGCACTGCCCCACTGCCCCGATGAAATCCACGCATGATCGCTCGACGCCATGAGCGTAACGATTGCCAGGTTGGCCGGATTGAATACGTGCTTGCCGCGTACGCGAACGAGGAATTTGCTGGATATCGCAATCAGCGCAGCGAGCGCCGCGAGGGCAACCACGTCGGTACGCAGGAGCAGGGTCAGCGAGAGCGAGGTGATCACGGCGCTCAGGGGATCGAAGCGCGGTAGTCCTGCAGCCCTTGTTCCGGCAAACTGAACGAGCAGGGCCGTGATGGTGATCACGGCGGCGTTTTCCAGGTGGATGCCGAAATCGAGCGCGAGTATGCCGTAGGCAACGAGCGTACCCAGCACGGCGATCTGGTAGCAGCGTGGATCCTGGAGTCGGGCTTTGATGTCCATGCCCGGTAACAACGCGTCGGACCGGGCTGCGGGGTTACCCGCGCTGGGCGATTTGGCGAGGGTCTTTGCAAAGCATTGAAAATTATCGAAAAAAAAGATCTCCGGCGCGCATCCAATCGACCTGCGAGGCTCATCTAAAGGATAGAAACACCCAGTTGCTTACCTTGAACAAGGAGTTTGATGATGAATCCGCATGAAGTATGGATACCCCTGTCGATGTTTATCGGCCTCGCGGTCGTGTTGTCGCTGTGGGTCTGGTTTCGTTACAAGGCGAAACGCGACCTGCAGGTCACGATTCGCACGGCCATAGAGAAAGGCCAGGGCCTGTCGCCGGAGCTGATCGAGAACCTGGTCAATCCACCCGTATCGCCGCAGCGAGACTTGCGGCGTGGCGTAATCAGCGTGTTGGTGGCTGTCGCGATCGCTCTTTTTGCGATATTCGTTGACGAGAGTGACGCAGTCGGCCCGATAATGGGCATCGCGATGTTCCCATTGTGTATCGGCGCGGGATTTCTGTTGATGCATCGATTCGGAAAGTCCGGCTAAGTGTAAGCGGTCAACAGGAGACGAAAGATCGACGACCAGCTCCTCGTCGCGCGTGTGGTGGCCAGCCAGGATACGAGCGCATTCGGTGAACTCATCCGGCGCCACCAGTCGCAGGTGCGAAATTTCCTTCGCAGGCTGACGCGGGACGATACGCTCGCAGATGACCTCGCACAGGACTGCTTCCTGCACGTGTGGGACAAGATCCATACCTATTCGGGGGCCGGGAGCTTCATCGGCTGGATGATGAAAGTTGCGTACACGACATTCCTGCAGTCGAAGCGGAAGTCCAAACGCTACCTGGAGATTGTGGAGCAGGCGGGCCACGAAGCGGATCTGGCGCCGACGGCATTACAGGGTTCGGCGGACACCGAGCTGGATCTCGAGACACTGATGGCCGCATTGAACGAACAGGAGCGCGCGATTATGATCTTCTCGTATGCGTGCGGTCTTTCGCACCGGGAGATCTCGGAAGCGACGGAATTGCCGACCGGTACGGTGAAGTCGATCATTCATCGCGCCAAGGAAAAGATCAGGACGCAGTTTGAACTCGAAAATCATAAACATGGCTGACAAGACCTCAGATGCTGTAGATCGCCTGCTGGCTTCAGCGTTCGCCGCCGAGCCAATCGCCGACGATGGCTTCAGCGACAGGATCGTCTCGAAGCTTCGCCGCCGAATATGGGTCAACCGCCTGGCGTTGCCGGTGGCTGTCCTGGTCGGTGCGGTATTCGCATTGAAGCCGGCCTTTCAGCTGGTTACCGCATTGCTGCCGCTGTTGAATGTGGTACCGGTCGAGCTGGCCAGTGCGCCGATGCAATTCCTGCCGCAGATACAGATGATCGTTATGGGCGGGATGGCGTTTGCGGCCGGTGTAACGCTTATCAAAATGCTGGAAGAAACCTGACAGGGCGGTAGCAGCCAAAGTCGGATCCACGTCATTGTCAGGCGCGGCGGGCTCGGCTACAGTCGGGCCATGAGTCTTCGCGATCAGGTCGAGAGATTGTTGCCCAACTGGGAACGCTGGTATCCCAGTCTCTTCGACGCGGCCAGCGATCTCGGCCTGATACGGGCGCAGGTCTGTGATCCGGATTCGCTGCTGCTTACCCGGCGGCACCAGAAGATCCGTCAGCGAGCCGAAGATGCGCACCGCGAGAAATGGGGCGGCAAGGCCGAAGAGTAAAAGTCAGCGCTGCCATGACACTAGATCTCGAAGCGATTCGCTCGCAGTTTCCCGCGCTCAACGAACGTGACGACGGCGTTGCCAGGGTTTACCTGGATAACCCGGCCGGTACCCAGGTCCCGCAGCGCGTGGTCGATGCGATGTCGCATTGCATGCTGACTGCGAGCGCCAATCTCGGCGGCTACTTCAAGACCTCGCAGATTGCCGGCGACATCGTCGCCGACGCGCAGCAGGCGATGGCCGATTTTCTCAATGCGCCTTCCGCCGACGAAATCATCTTCGGCCAGAACATGACGTCCCTGACGTTCCACGTGTCGCGCTCGATCGGGCGTCACTTCAGAGCCGGCGACGAAATCATCCTGTCGCGCATGGATCATGACGCAAACGTGCAGCCGTGGGTGTTGCTCGCGCGTGATTACGGACTGAACATCCGCTGGTTGCCATTCGATACGGAGACCTTCGAGTTCGATCTTCACAAGCTTGGCGAGCTTCTCAACGAGCGGACGCGGCTGGTGTGCGTTGGTGCGGCCAGCAATCTGACAGGGACCGTCAACGACGTCGAAGCGATTTGCAGCATGGCCCGCGATGCCGGGGCATGGAGCTACATCGATGCCGTGCAGAGCGCGCCGCATGCACTCAATGACGTGCAGGCGTTCGGCTGCGATTTCCTGGTGTGTTCCCCGTACAAGTTTTTTGGGCCGCACCAGGGCGTTCTCTGGGGCCGGCGGGAGGTGCTGGAGGCGCTCGAGCCTTACAAGCTGCGACCGGCGCCGAGCGAGATTCCCTGGTGTTTCGCGCCCGGGACGGCGTCGCACGAGGGCATGGCGGGCACGGCCGAGGCGGTGGAGTACCTGGCCTGGGTCGGTGAGACAATGGCTGGCGGCCATGGCAATCGGCGGCAGAAGCTGAATGCGGGAATGGCCGCCATTGCAGACTACGAGCAGGGGCTCGCGCAGCATCTCGTGAAGGGCCTGCAGTCACGGCCGGGCATCACGATACACGGTATTACAGCCGATGAGGCCATGTCGAGACGCGGTCCGACGGTCGCGTTCACGCATGCGCGGCAAGCGCCGGACCACATCGCGCGGGCGCTTGCGGCGCGGAACATTTTCGCCTGGAGCGGCCACAACTACGCCGTCGAGGTGGTGAAGTCGCTCGATCTATACGAGTCCGGTGGCGTCGTGCGCGTTGGGCCGGTGCACTACAACACGGTCGCAGAGCTCGATCACCTGTTGGAGGCGCTGGACGCCATCCTCGACTGATTTGTCGTCTATACTGTTCCCATGCACCCGTCTACCGGGTCGACAGAACAAGCAATATAGGGGAACAACAATGAAGAAACTTCTCGCCGCAACCGCGGCATCCGTATTCGCGTTAGGTACGGCCCCGGCTCATGCCGACAATCACGAGCAGGATGCCCGGCGTTTCATTCCGGTGGAAACCTACACCTGCAACTACCGCGCCGGTAAAAACTCCGGCGACCTCGACAAGGTCATCGACAACTGGAACAAGTGGATGGACGATAACGATGGAGAGAATTACTTTGCCATGACGCTGACCCCCCACTACTACGGGGAGAATACTTTCGACGTCGGTTGGCTGGGGTCGTGGCCGAATGGCGAGGCAATGGGCAAGGGCGCAGACTTGTGGATGGCCAAGGGCAGCGAGATCGGCAGGCAGTTCGGGGAAGTGCTGGATTGCGTCTCCCACACCAACTTTGCGACCACCGAAATCAAGTCTCCCGGCGAAGGTCCGGCGCCTGACACGCTCGTGCTGGCATTCTCAGACTGCAAGGGGCCGGAAGACCCCGGCAAGTGGCCGGACTTGATGAGCGGCGTGGACGCCTGGGCGAAATACCAGGCCGAAACCGGCTACCACGAAGGCAGCTGGATGATGTTCCCGGTCTACGGTGGCGGCGACTTCGACTTTGATTTCAAGTATGTCTCCGGGTGGGACAATCACACCCAGAACGGTCAGGACTACCAGCGCTACAGCGACCAGCAGGACTGGAACAAGCACGGCGAACTCACCGGCGGTCTCATGGATTGCGACGTGGCTCGCCTGTATGACGCGAAGGTGCGGCGCCGTCCCGCGCAGCAGGATTAGGCCGGGCGTGGCGGCGGCCCCGGCCGCCGCCAGCTTATAAGAACAAGAAAGGCCGCCCTTCGGGCGGCCTTCCGTGAGTGCAATATCGAAAAAACAGCGGTCAGAGGATGTCGGAAGGTTGCTCCATAATCCGGCCAAGACCCAACGGTTCTCTCGATAACCTTGCAATCTCACTAGACATGGATCACCTCCTTTCAGTAGTTTGCCCACAGAAAGTATCTCTTGGTTCGTCAGGAAATCCAAGGAAAAATCGCACAAAAACAAGGGTATAAAAGTAATACTTGATGAGTTATCCTGAACCGCTCCGCACGCCGAGCGCGGGCCCTGTCAGCGCGGCCGAACGGCTCCTGTCACTCGACACCCTGCGCGGTGTTGCCGTCATGGGCATTCTCGTCATGAACGTGTACGCGTTCGCGATGCCGCTCGCAGCCTATTACAACCCGCTCGTCATGGGCGGCAGCGACGCGCTGAATCTTGGTACCTGGTTTTTCACCCACCTGTTCTTCGATCAGAAGTTCATGAGCATTTTCTCGATGCTCTACGGGGCAGGGCTGGTGATGATGATGAACCGCGCCGAAGCGCGCGATGCTGCGTTCACTCCCGTGTTCTACCGCCGTAGCGGCTGGCTGATCGCATTGGGGCTGCTGCACGGCTATTTCATCTGGTTCGGCGACATCCTCTTTCACTACGCAGTGATGGGCATGATCGTCTTCCTGTTGCGCAAAGCGTCGCCCCGAAAGCTGATAGCCATAGCGTGCGTGATGTTGCCGGTGACCCTGCTGATCAATTTCGGCAGCTCTTTCTATGTAGAGGAACTGCAGGCAGAAGCTGCGGGGATCGAGCAACAGCTGGCCCAGGGCGCGGCTCTCGACGACGCACAACAGCAGAAACTCGAGGAATGGCGGTCGATTCGTCCCGTGTTCGCTCCGAACGAGGAGGATATCGCCGCCGAGGTGGCCGCCTACCGGGGAAGCTATGTCGAGGCACTGGCACATCGTGCCCCGTTCGTCGCGTTCATGCAGATCAACCTGACGCCGGTCTTCGTCGTATGGCGCGTCGGCGGGCTGATGCTGCTCGGCATGGCGCTCATGAAACTCGGTATTCTGTCAGGCGATCGCGGCACGGACTTTTACAGGCGCATGGCCCTGTTCGGCTACGGGCTGGGTTTGCCGCTCGCCATCCTGAGCGCTGTGATGCTGGAAACGCACCGGTTCGATCCGCTGTTCGTGGCCCGTTATGGCGGCATCCCGAACTACTTCGGCAGCATACTGGTTGCGATGGGCCACATCGGTGCTGTCCTGCTGATCGTGAGATCCGGCGCGCTGCGCGCGCTCGTGAGCCGCTTTGCGGCCGTCGGACGGATGGCGCTGTCAAACTACCTTGCCCAATCGCTGATCATGACGAGCCTGTTTTACGGCTACGGCCTCGGCCTGTACGGGGCCGTCCCGAGGGTCTGGCAGCAAGCCCTGGTGGTCGTCGTGATCGCCCTGCAGCTACTCGTAAGTACCTGGTGGCTAAAGCGTTTTCACTTCGGTCCGGCCGAGTGGCTGTGGCGCTCGCTGACCTACGGGCAAAGGCAGCCGATGCGCCGCTAGACGTGTATACTTTGGCCCTTGCTGCCGTGCGGCAACCGTATTCGAACAATCAAGAACCCGGGAGAGAGGACGTAATGGCACTCGCAGATCTCAAGAACGTACTGAATATCTTCGGCGGCTCCGACATCGGCGAAGACAAGCAGAACGAGTTGTTCAAGGAAGTACTCCTGATGACCCTTGCCAGGGCTGCTGACGCCGACATCAACATCCAGTCGATCGAGGTGGAGCGTATCCAGGAGATCATCAAGCAGCACACCGGGGAAGAGGTTAGTGCCGCCGATGTGCGGGTCGCCGCCCGCGCCGAGCTGTACGCGGAAGCGAACCTGCGCAAGTACCTGTCCAAGGTGCACGGCAAGATGAAGCCCGAGCACCGTGCGGAGACCGTACAGGCGCTCGCAGACATCTTCCGAAGCGACCATGTCGTTAATCCACTGGAAATCGACTTTTTCAACGGCGTTGTTGAATCGCTGAGCGTGACGCCGGCACAGGTCGCCGGACTCACGGTCGGCGACGTCGAATAAATCCAGGCTAAGCGCCGGGCTTTTGCGCGGCGCGCCGCCGCCGCGACAGCAACGCGCTGCCACTGGCGGTCAGGGCGCGCAGGTAACGCATGGAACCCGCGGCGCCTACCTCGCGGTACACGATGTACAGGCCGGACAGGATAATCACCACCGCGCCTGCAATCACCCACCGGTCAGGCACCTCATCCCAGATCAGGTAGCCGGCCGCTGCGCCCGCTATCAGTGCGGTGTACTCGAATGGTGCGAGCAAGGCAGGTGGCGCTCGCCGGTATCCGCCGACGAGACCGATCCAGGCGATTACGGAACACGCGCCGGCAGCAAGAAACAGGGTCCAGCCGACCGCATCCGGCGCCACCCAGTCCCCATCCAGCGACAGCAGGCCCGAGGCCAGCATCGGTCCGGTGATCACGTACACCGACAGGCCGAAGGTCGACTCCGTGTCCGCGAGCTTGCGCGCTGAAATCGCGAGGCAGGCGTAGCAAAGAGCCGCGAAAAGTACGCCCAGGGCCGCAATTGAGAAGGTCCCGGTACCCGGGCGGAGGATCATGAGGACGCCTGCGAAGCCCGCAACGACCGCGAGCCAGCGGCGCCAGCCCACATGCTCACCGAGCAACGGCACAGAGAGCGCCGTCATGATCAGAGGCGCAGTGAAGCCCAGGGTCAGCGCGTCGATCAACGGCATCCTGGACAGGCCGTAGAAGAATCCGAACATCGCACCGCAGGCCAGCAACGTGCGCAAAAGGTGCCAGCGCCACCGGCGCGTCACCAGACTCTTCAGCCCGCCGAACTGCCGTGCCAGCATCAGGAAAAGGACGACTCCGATGAGGCTGCGGAGAAAAACGAACTGCTCGAGAGGGTAGGTCTCGAGGATCGCCTTGGCACAGAGGTCGAGGCCCAGGCCACCCATCACGCCGAGCAGTATCAGCGCGATCGCACCACCGACCGGCGCACTGTCAGTTTCCTGAACCACGGATTAACGGAAACCTCGACTGGGGTATGCCTGCTGAACATATTCTCATGGGCCGGCGAGGGTTCCCAGCAATTCAGCTTCGATTCATGCATCCACGCGTTTAATGGAATCGTTGAAAAACGAACCGAGGACGGACTCATGATTACGGCAAAGCTGGACAGGAAACCGGTCATCGCGCTACTGATCGCAACGGCGCTGCTGACAGTGATCTCGGCGACGTCGGCGGCCGCGGTCGTCGAGGAAGAGGGAAACAAGCGCGTCAGCAACTCGACGCATTTCCAGGGCGACGGGCGCGAAAGTGCCGTCGCGATAAAGGAATCCCGCGACGAATACGAATCGCTGGGTTCGGGCGGCCAGAGCCGCGAGAAGGTCAGGTCCCGGAAGCAATCGAAGTCTTCGTCGCTCCAGTCGACGTCACCCAATACGGACTTCTGGTTCTACCTTGCCGACGTCGAACTCTACGGCGACAGTGACCGTGACGGCTACTACTCGGGGATCGACCTGCTGTTCGATGTCGATACTTACTACTCGGTGGCGGACATCTACGCAGTGGCCTACCTGAGTTACGAAGGCGGGCCCTGGGAGGAGTACGCGGTAACCGAGGACTTCACGATCTTCGGTGCGTCCGGTACCGACGACTATGTCGTCGTGACGGACCTGGTATCCGGCTATCCGAGAGGCGACTACGATATCCTCATCGAGGTATTCGATGCCGATACCTCCGAGTTCCTCGCCTGGTTCGGCCCGGAGGATACTTCGGAACTTGCCTTCCTGCCGCTCGAGGACATGGACCGCGATGCACCGCCGCCCGAGACCCGCATAACGGTCAACAGCGGCGGCGGCGGTGCGAGCGATCTGCTGCTGCTCGCGTTACTCGGCTTGTCGGCCGCTTTCCCCGGGCTGCGCCGTGTCAGGAAACCGCGGCGCCGCGTGTAACGGCCGAGCCGTGGCGGCGTGCGGTCCGCAGGACTTTCCGGCCCCACGCCGCCAGCTTGTCGAAGTAGATATAAAGGGCGGGGACCACGAACAACGAGACCACGGTTGAAAACGCGAGTCCGCCGATGATGGCGCGGGCCATCGGGTAGTAAGGCGGTCCGTCCCCGCCGATCTGGGTGGTACCGAGTGCAAGCGGCGCCAGTCCGACGATCGTCGTCGCGACGGTCATCAGGATCGGACGCAGCCTGTCGCGGCCCGCTTCGACGATCGCCTCGCCACGCGGCAATCCTTCGCCACGCAGATTGTTCACGTGATCGACAAGCACGATGCCGTTGTTAACAACGACGCCGATGAGGATCATGATGCCGATCATGGCCATGAACGAAAATGTCGTGCCGGTTGCCGCAAAGAACAGGAAGACGCCGAAAATCGAGAACAGGATCGAGCCGAGAATGATCGAGAATGGCAGCAACAGGGACTCGAACAGGGCGGCCATGACGAGGAAGATACAAGCGATACCAAGCACGATGTTGGTGGCCATCATGGACTGCGTCTCGTCGGTCCGCTCGAAACCGCGACCTTCCTTCCAGCTGTAACCCGGCGGCAGCTCGATCTGGTCCATCAGGCTCTTTACGGCCGGCCTGATCTTTTCCTTGCTGAAGCCGTCTTCGAGATTCCCGGAGAGGATAACGGCGGTCTGCCTGTCGGTGCGGCGAATTGTTGCCGGCGACCTGCCTACATGCAGTGATGCGACACTGCCGAGGTTGATCCGCGTGCCGTCCGGCGTGAACAACGGCAGGTTGGCGAGCTGTTCGACACTCTGCTTGTCGTCCTCCCGGAACGCGAGGCGAACCTCGATCTCGCCCGTTTGCCCGCGAAACTCGCGAAGGTTTTCGCCGCGCATGGCGATTGCGATCGTCTGCGCGATATCAGCGGCCGTCAGTCCGACCAGCGCTGCCCGTTCCCGGTCGATCGACACGCGCACTTCGTTATCACCGGACTCGGCATCGGAACGCACGTCCTTGAGTCCTTCTATGGAAGACAGCGCGCGCGCGACCTCTTCGCCCAGTTCGTTCAGCAATTCCGTGGAATCGCCGGAAATCTGGACCGTGAATCCTTCGACGCCGCCCTGCTGGTCAAACTGGAACGTTGGCTTGCCAATCGCGATCGTCGGCATGTCGGCCTCGATTCGTTCGATGATCTCCCTGGTCGACAGGGTGGCGTCATCCTCCTCGGTCAACAACAACGCTGACTGGGCCTGGCCCTGGTCGTAGTAGCTGTAGACTGAACGAATGTCGAATTCTTCCTGGCGGGAGAAGAGGTATTCCTCGATCGTGTCGACCGCGGCTTCGACGCGCTCCACCGGGTGCTGGCCCTCGATGTGATACTGCATGTACAGGCGCCGCCCCACGTCCTGCGGGAACATGTCGAACTTGACCAGCTGCAGCACCAGGGGCAATACGCCGATGACGCAGGTCATGGCGATTCCCAGCGCCGTCCACCACGGGTGTTCGATGATCCAGCGAAGACTCTTCGTGTAGCCGCGGGTCAGCCGCGGTATGAGCGCGCCACTTTGCGGCGGCCTTGGAAGGCGGATGCGGGCCGCGAGCATGGGGACGAGCGTCTGTGCTATCAGCAGCGAAGCGATCAGCGCGACGATGATGGTCACTGCAACATGGGTGAGGAATACCATTATGTCGTTCTTGGTGCCGACGATGATCGGGGCGAAAACGATGATGGTCGTTGCGGTACCCGCGATCACTGCCGTCCCGACTTCGCGAACACCCTTCAGCGTCGCGTCGAACGGTTTTTCCTTGTCCATCGCGCGATGTCGAAAGATACTCTCGGTTACCACGACCGCGTTGTCGACGAGCATGCCGATCGCGAGCATCAATCCCATCATCGACAGGATGTTCAGTGACAGGCCGGCGAAATACAGTGCGCCCAGCGTAATCAGCAGCGAGAACGGCACCGACGAGATGACGATCAAGGTCGTGGAAAGCTGGCGCAGGAACAGGTACAGCACGATGACTGCAAGCAAGCCGCCGAGGAGTCCTGCGTTGAGCAGGTCGGACAGCGACTTGCGCACACTGTCGCCGGCGTTGTCCAGCGGGAAGATTTTGATCCCTCGCATCTGCGGCAATTTGGCAACTTCTTCCACTTCGGCGATCACGCGGTCGGTCACATCGACGAGATTGGAGCCTGTGGCCTTGTTGATCGCTACGCCGATCGCGTAATCACGGTCGAGATGTCGCCCGTAGTTTCGCTCGGGCGTATGTAGCTCGACGCGTGCGATGTCGCCGAGACGCAGGCCATCCGCCGACACGACCAGGTTGCGTATGTCGTCGATCGAGCCGAATTCGCCGCGAGGGCGAACGCTCAGCCGCTGGTCGCCGGCGGTCAGGCGTCCTGCGTTGACGGCGAAATTGCTGCGCGTCAGCAGGTCACGCAGATCGGCCACGTCGATGCCGTAGGCGGCGATCATGTCCGCATTGAGAAGGATGCGGATCTCGCGGGGGTCGACACCCTGCAACTCGACGCGAGAAACTCCGTCGATACGCTCGAGCCGGCGCTTGAGGAGGCGATCCAGCAGGTCGTAACTGTTCGACAGGTCCCGTTCGCTGGAGATTCTCAGCTGCAGTACCGGCTGGTCGCCCAGCGACCCCGTGAAAACGAAGACCCGGCGAACGTCGTCAGGCAGACGATGGCGGATACCGTCGACCTTGGAGCGGGCCTCGATACCTTTCGCGCCCATGTTCTGGTCCCAGTCGAACTGCAGGAATATCTGGGCGTCGCTTTCGGTGGACGTAGAGAACATCTGCTCCACGCCGGACAGGGTAGCGAGGGCTTCTTCGACCGGCCGCGTGATCAACCGTTCGATTTCCTCGGGCGAGGAACCCTCGTAAGGAATCTGGATGAAGATCCCGGGAAACTCGATGTCGGGGAATTTCTCGAGCGGCAGGAGACGGGCCGCGATCAGCCCTACCAGCGCCAGCGCAACGAAGACGACCACGGTGGTGACCGGCCGCCGCAATGCGATCTCTGTGTGCCTCACGGCTGGCCCTGTGCTGCGGTCAGGGGGGCCGCTACAGGCCAGCGCTTGCGATCCAGCAGCGAGTAAACGACAGGTATCACGACCAGCGTCAGCAACGTGGACACCAACAGCCCGCCGATCACCGTGATTGCCATCGGCGTCCTGACCTCCGACCCTTCACCGAAGCCCAGCGCCATCGGTAGCAGGCCGAGTGCGGTGGTCAGGGAAGTCATCAATATCGGCCGCAGCCGGGCAATGCCGGCCTCGATGATCGCGTCGTTGCGGTCCTTGCCAGCTGCCCGCAGCTGATTGATGAGGTCGACAAGCACGATGGCGTTGTTGACGACGATGCCCGCCAGCATGATCACGCCGATGAAGGCGACGATGTTGATCGTCGTGCCGGTCACGAACAAAGCGAGCACGGCGCCGATCAGGGCGAGCGGAATCGTGAACAGGATGACGAACGGGTGAATCAGCGATTCGAACTGCGACGCCATCACGAGATACACGAGAAACACGGCCAGCGCGAGGGCGAACTGCATGGAGGTGAACGACTCCTGCATTTCTTCGCTCTGGCCGGAAACGGTGGCACTGACGCCTGACGGCATGGGAACGCGGTCGAGTATTGCGCCTGCTGCGGCCGCCGCCGCCCCGAGATCGCCGTAAGCGACATTCGCAGTGATGATGGCGACGCGCTCCTGGGCCACACGGCGAATTTCAGCAGGGCCCCGGGCGATATTCACGGTGGCAACCGCTTCGAGCGTCACCGGCCTTTGCGACTCCGGGTTGACGATCAAGCGGCGAATCTCGTCGATACTGGACTGGCGCGTGTCGACGCTGCGCACGAGGACGTCGATCTTGCGGTCCCGCCAGGTATAGCGGGTCGCGACCTCGCCGCGGACGCTCGCCACGACGCGGTCCGCGATGTCGCGTACGGCCAGTCCCAGCTTTGCAGCGCGCTCCTGGTCGAAGACGATCTGGATCTCGGGATTGCCGTTTTCGACGGTCGTGCGGATGTCCGCGAAGCGGTCGTCGACGGCCATCTCCGCCAATACGGCACCGCTCACCATGGCGAGCTGCTCGAGATCATAGCCCGCGATCTCGAGCTGCAACGGGCTCGCGAAACTCAGCAGCGAGGGCCGGGAAAACTCGTACTGCACACCGGGAACGGCGGCAAGCGCCCGGCGCATCGCGTCCATCGTTGCGCTTTCTTCTTCACGGCCGGTTCCCGGTGTCAGCGCGACACTGAGCGTGCCCGCATTGTCACCGGCATCGACTGGATTGGCGTCGAGCCGGTTGCCGGTTCCGGCGACCGAGTAGTCGAGCGCGACGGCATCGATGTCCCTGGTGGCGCGCTGGGCTGCCTGGATGGCCCGGTCCGTCTCCGCCAGTGTGGCGCCGGGCGGTAATCGAAGGTCAACGTTGAATTCGCCCTGAGACAACTGCGGGATGAGTTCGGTACCAAGGCGCGGCACGAGGGCCATGCTGGCCGCGAAAATCAGCAGGGCGGAAATGACCACCGCCGCCCGGTTCCGCAGCGACCATTGGAGCAGTGCGGGATAGACGCCTGCGACGGCGCCATAAAATCTCTGGAAGAACTGCGTGGGTAGCCATAGCAGGGCCCAGAAGAACCACCGCAAACCGGCAAACGCGAAACCGAAGCCGCGCACGATAGCGGCAACAATGCGCGTGAAGCGTCCCGGCGGCTCGTCCTCCTTTTCGTCGACATAACGGCTGCCGGCCCCGAGCGCAGACAGCATCGGGATGACCGTAAGCGCGACGACGAGCGAGAACAGCAGAGCGAAAGTGACCGTCAGCGCCTGGTCGCGGAACAACTGGCCGGCGATGCCGGAAATGAAGACCATCGGGAAGAAGACCGCGATCGTCGTCAGCGTGGCCGCGACGACGGCGGATGCGACTTCCGCGGTACCGTTCCTGGCTGCTTCCGCGATGCCCTCTCCCTGTTCCCTCTTGCGCACGATGTTCTCGAGTACGACGATGGAATTGTCGACAAGCATGCCGACGGCGAGGGCGATGCCTCCCAGTGACATGATGTTCAGCGAGACGTCGTTCGCATACATCAGCAAGAACGTCCCGATGACCGAAACCGGGATCGCGATACCGACGATCGTCGTAGAGCGCGCGTCGCGAAGGAAGCCGTACAGCACGATGATCGCAAAAATGCCACCGATGAATGCCGCGCTCTTGACGTTGTCGACCGCCGAGGAGATGAAGCGCGACTGGTCATAGATTTTGACCAGTTCCATGTCGGAGGGCAGTGATTCGCGGACCCGCTGCAAGCGATCTTCCAGGCGGTTCGCGACCTGCACTGTGTTTGCGTCACCCTCCTTGTAGATCGCCAGCTCGACCGACTCGCGCCCACGCACGCGCGTAATGGCTTCCCGTTCCTTGTACCCGCGTTCGACCGTGGCAATGTCGCGCAGGTATACGGGACGACCCGCGACGTAGCCGACGATGGCGTCGCTGAACTCCGCCACCGATTCGAATTCGTTCAGCGTGCGCACGAGGAAGCGCTGGTCGCCTTCCTCGAGACGTCCGCCCGAGAGATTGACGTTTTCGGCGCGGATGCGTTGCGCAACTTGCTCGATCCCGATGCCGAGCTGCGAGAGTTTCTGTTGATCGACCTGGATCTGGATCTCATCCTCGAGCCCGCCGCTGACCTTCACGGCGGCGGTGCCCTCCTCAGCCTCGAGATCGGTCTTGATGCGGTCTTCGGCAAGGCGCCGCAACGACTTCAAGCGTGCTTCGGCGCTTTCCGGCGTGCCGTCCGATTCCCTGTACAGCAGCCCCAGCCGGATTATCGGCTCGGAGGAGGGATCGAAACGCAGCAGCAACGGCCGGCTTGCCTCGAGCGGCAGGAAAAGCAGGTCGAGCTTTTCGCGGACTTCTACCCCGGCAACGTCCATGTCGGTGCCCCACAGGAACTCCAGCGTGACGTCGGACTGACCCGAGCGCGAGACCGAGCGCACCAGCCTGACGTTGCGGATCACGCCGACGGCTTCCTCGACCGGCTTGGTGATGAGGTTTTCGACTTCGACGGGCGCTGCACCGGTGAGTTCGGTGCGGATGGTGACCGTCGGGTAAGAAACGTCTGGCAGCAGATTCAGGTTGAGCCGCGACAGGGACACCATGCCGAACAGTCCCACGGCGACCATGAGCATGACGACGGTGACGCGACGTTCGGTCGCAATCTCAATCAGCCGCCGCATCGACCGCTTCCTCCGCTGTGGCGTCTTCTTCGCTCGCATCCGCGAGTTCCGATTCGCCCGGCCGGTTTATGACGGTTACGCGCGAGTCCTGCTTGACGCTGGACTGGCCGACGGTAACCACGTACTCGTCGTCCTGCAGCCCACTGACGACCTCGATCATACCGCGGTTGCTGTAGCCTGTTTCCACCGCCCTCCGGATGGCGCGCCCGTCTTCGACGATAAACACGCTCGTCGTGCCCTGGTCCTCGATAATCGCGCTGCGCGGTATCTGCAGTACATTCTCATGCACATCGTAGATCACGCCGATGCGGCCAAACATGCCCGGCTTTATGCGTCTCTTCTCGTCAACGATTTCAACGGTGATCTTGAACGTACCCGTCTGCGGATCGACCACCGGGCTGACACGGCTGACCAACGCGACGATCGGTTCGGCAGCCAGCGCATCGATTTCGATGCCGACCGGCTGGCCGGCAGTAATGTTTCTGTATTCCCGCTCCGGCACGTGAAGGTAGGCGACCAGTGGGTCGAGGCTCGTCACCTTGAACATTGCTTCGCCCTCGCTGATCGTGTTGCCGAGCTTCACGAATCGTTGGGCGACCACGCCGTCGATCGGAGCACGGATCTGGGTGTAATCGAGTTCCAGGCTCGCGAGGTTGAATGCGGCTTCCAGCGCTTCCATTTCGAACTTGATCTTCTCGAAATCACCGTCGCTGATCAGACCCTTGGCTTTGAGGTCGATGTTGCGCTCGTAATCGCGCTGCAGCTTGCGGAGCTTCGCTTCGGATTCGTTCAATTCGAGTTTCAGCCGTTCTCCGTCGAGTCGGGCAAGGACCTGTCCCTTGCTGACTTCGTCGCCTTCCTCGACGAGCAGTTCACGCACCTCGCCACTGACCTTGGCGATGACGTCGGCTTCGGCGAACGCCTCGATCGGCGCGGTGCCCGTGTACATGGCGTATACGTCGCCGCGGACAGGCACGCCGGTCTCGACCGGAATCGGCCGCGTTTCTTCCTCGGAGGTCTCAGCCTCCGACGTCTGATCCGGTTGGCAGGCACCAACCAGCAGGACGCACAGCAATGCTGGCAGTCCGGATCGGAGTAGGCTCATAGGATCCTCCCTTGATGCCGCGCGGCGATTCTTCGCACCGCTGACGGCAAGAAGCCGTTTGCGTCAGCCCGTGAAGCTCGTGCGCGGTTTGATGCTGGCAAGCACCTTGCTGCCGTCGCGAAGGCTCGATTGCCCGGTGACTACGATCTCTTCGCCGGCGGCCAGTCCGCCGAGTATCTCGACGAGTCCATCCGACTCGATTCCGACTTCGATGGCCCGCCGGGTCACGGCGCCGTCGGCAACCACGTAAACCGAGGTGCGATCGTCTTCCTCGACCAGCGCCGCGTGCGGTATGACCAGTGCGTCGGTATGCCGCTCGTATGCGATCGAAAAGCGCGCGAACATGCCGGGTGCCAGCTCGCCGGAGCGGTTGTCGATAAAAGCCGTGACGCGGAAAGTTCCGTTACGCACGTCGATGGTCGGGCTGATCCGCGCGATGGTGGCGCTGTAGTCCGTGCCTGGCATAGCGTCCACGGTGAGCATCGCGGACTGGCCGGCCGAGAACTTTCCGAGCTCGGCCTGCGGTATCTGCAGGTAGGCGAGCAGCTCGCTGGTGTCGGTAATACGGAAAGCGATGCCCGACGCGTCGATACTCTGGCCGAGCTTCACTTCACGCGAGGAGACGACGCCCGCGATCGGCGCGCGAATTTTCGAGTACTCGAAATTGAGGCGCGCCAGCTCGTAGGTTGCCCCCAGCGCTTCCAGGTCGTATTTCAGCCCCTCGAACATCGCCTCGCTGACCAGGCCGCGTGCGGCGAGGTCGGTGTAGCGTTCGTACTCGCTGCGGGCCTGGTCGAGGTTCGCCTTCGCCGACAACATCTCGAGCCGCAGCCTTTCACCGTCCAGTTCCGCGAGCACCTGGCCCTGGGCGACCCGGTCACCTTCTTCGACGAGCAGCCTGACCACCTCTCCGCCGACCTTCGCCACCACCGGCGCGTCGGCATCGGATGCGATCGTTGTCGTCGCCTCGTAGGTCGCGTGGATATCGGCGCGCGACGGTATCGCGGTTTCAACCGGGATCGGCGTTCCTGCCTCGATGTCACTGTCCGACGCGACGCTTGCCTCGCCCACTCCACAGCCGGACGCCAGGGCGGCCGTGAGTGAAACCATAAGCGTGGCGACGGTGAGGTGTCTGATGTTCATAGTGACGACCATAATTTCAGTTTCGGTGTTGTAGTGAAGTATAACACTAGACTAGTATAACGCAATACCCCGGGCGAAAATTCTGTTCGGAACGGTTACCTGAATGAAAACAAGTATTTAGCTCGACACCGCCCGGAATCCTGCCAACACCCCGCCAGACTACCGACGGAGGAAGAGACACTCACCGGGCGCCCCAGTTCGGTGGCGCCGCAGCGCCTGCCCCGAGGTCTGCCCTTTAGATGCCGGAAACGGGGGTTTGGATGCAGGCGCCGCTCGGATTTCAGGAGGCCGCGGGGGACGCGGATGAGCTCTTGCGACGCCGTTGACGGCGCGCCTCCAGTCGCTGCGAGACGTTTGCCTGGATCATGAGCAGGCTGGGGGTCAGGAGCAGCGTGAGTATCGTGGCGAATGCCAGGCCGCCAGCGACAGACGATGCGAGCTGCGTCCACCACTGGGAACTGGGGGCACCGACCGAGATCTCGCGCCCGATCAGGTTGATGTTTACGCCGAGGACCATGGGCATCAGCCCGATGATCGTCGTTACGGTGGTCAGCAGCACCGGCCGCAGGCGTATCGCGCAGGTTCGCAGCACGGCGTCGTAAGCTTCGAGGCCGCGGCGGCGCAGGACGTTGTACGTATCGATGAACACGATGTTGTTGTTCACGACGATACCGGCGAGCGTGATGACGCCGACGCTGGACATGATGACGCCGAACGGTTTACCCATTGCCAGGTGGCCGAGCAGGACGCCGCCGGTCGAAAACAGCACCGCCGTGAGTATGAGCCCTGCCTGGTAGATGCTGTTGAACTGGGTCACCAGGATAATTGCCATGATCGCAAGCGCCATGAGCATCGCTCTTTCGAGGAAAGCCATGTCTTCTTCCTGGTCTTCCGTGCCGCCGCGAAAAGCCGCGCTGACGCGAGGATCGAGTTCGAGTGTCGGCATCATCTCGCGCAGTTCGGCGACGACTTCGGACACCAGGTAATTGCTGTCGACGTCCGCATCGATGCTGATCGTGCGTTCCATGTCGATCCGCGTGATCGTGCTGACTTTCTGGGCAGGCCTGCGCTCGACGAAGGTGCTGATAGGCACCAGGCCGCCATCGGTCGGGATTCGCAATTCGTCGATCTGGGAGAGGCTGCGATACCTTTCCGGGTAGCGTACGCGGATGTCGATCTCGTCGTCACTGTCGTCAGGGCGGTACTCGCCGATCTTTATGCCGTTGGTGACCAGCTGAACCATTGCGCCGACGAGCGAGATGTCGGCGCCGAAACGAGCCGCCTCGGCGCGGTCGACGTCGATTTGCCACTCGATGCCCGGCAGGGGACGGCTGTCTTCGATGTTGATGACGGCCGGGTGTTCTTCCATGATCGAGCGGATATCGGCTACAGCCTTGTCGAGCAGTTCGGGGAAACGTGACGCGACCTCGATGTGAATCGGCTTGCCGATGGGCGGTCCCGCGTCCGGCTTGCGGGTTTCGATCGCGATTCCGACGAGGTCAGCGGTGTTGTTGCGGATCTCGGCGAGGATTTCGTCGGACTTGCGGCGCTGGTCCCAGTCGACGTAATTCAGCGTGAGCGAGCCGATGTGGTCGGAGGCGGCGTCGTCACCTCCGGCGCCGACTTTCGCGTAGAGGTTCTCGATCTCCGCCATGCCCAGCACGCGGTTCTCGACCTGGCGGACCAGTTGGTCCATCTCGTCGATGGAGAGATCGCCGCGCGCACGGATATCGACCATGCCGAACGGCATTTCGACTTCCGGGAAGTACTCGACACCGCGGCCGAGCGCAAAGAACGCAACGTATACGGCCAGCAGCAATCCCGTGACGCCCGCGACGCTTCGCCACGGCCGTTTCAGAGACCTGCGCAGCAGCCTGATGTAGCCGCCCGTGAAACCGGTGACACGGCTCAGGTCGCCGGTTTCCGCCGCGGCGAGATTGCGCTTCATCTCCGCGGTCGTGGCTCCCGTCTTGCCGAAGATCGAACCCAGTGTCGGCACGAATATCAGTGCCATGATCAGCGACGCGGACAGTACCGCGATCAGCGTGATCGGCAGGTATTTCATGAACTCGCCGGACGTGCCGGGCCAGAGTGCGAGCGGCACGAACGCCGCGAGCGTCGTGCAGGTCGATGCGATGATCGGCCAGGACATACGGATGGCGGCGCGCGAGTAGGCGTCGAAGCGGCTCTCGCCCTCCGCCATGCGCCTGTCGGCCATTTCCGTCACCACGATGGCGCCGTCGACGAGCATGCCGACGGCCATGATCAGTGCGAATAACACCATCATGTTGATCGTAATGCCGAAGGAACCGATGAGCAGGATGCCCATAAGGAACGAACCGGGGATAGCGACGCCGACGAGCAGGGCGGTGCGGATTCCGAGGATGCCGATAATGACGATGAACACCAGCAGCACGGCCGCGATTACGCTGTTTTGCAGCTCGGTCAGCATGTCGTTCACGTCTTTCGACTTGTCGCGCGAGGCAATGACCTCGATCTCGGCCGGCCAGTACGCCTGTTCCTCGGCGATAAGCGCCTTTATCTCGTCGATCGTCTCGATGACATTGGCGCGCGCACGTTGCACGACCTCGATGGCCAGCGCCGGCTTGCCGTTCAGGCGCGCATAACTCTCGGCATCCTTGTAGGTCCGCCGGACTTCGGCGATATCACGGAAGTGAACGATGCGGTCGCCCACGGCCTTGATCGGCATATTGAGGACGTCGCCCGGGCTTTCGAACACGCCAGGAACCTTGACCGGGAAACGCCCTTCAGCCGACTGCAATGCGCCGGCTGCCACCAGCCGGTTGTTCAGCGTAACGAAGTTGATGATCTGCGCCTGGTCGAGCCCGTAGCTCTCCATGGCCAGGGGATCCACGATGACCTCCATCAGTTCTTCGCGAACCCCTACCAGGTTCACCTCGAGTACGCCTGGAAGACCTTCGATCTCTTCCTTGAGGTCCTTTGCGATGGTTATGAGCGTCCGCTCCGGTACGTTACCGGCCAGGTTGAGCACCAGCATCGGGTCGAAGCGGGACATCTTGACTTCGTTGACCGTCGGTTCGTCGGTCTCGCCCGGCAGCTTGCCTTTTGCCATGTCGACTTTTTCGCGCACGTCGGCAAGCGCCTTGGCGGTGTCGATGCCGGCGTCGAACTCGATCAGGATGTTTGCGCCGCCTTCGTAGGCGTTCGCCGTCATCTCCTTGATGCCTTCGATTGCGCGCAGCTCCTGCTCCATGGGCCGGACCAGCAGGCGCTCGCCGTCTTCCGGGGAAATACCGTCGTGCGTGATGTGGACGTAGATCATCGGGATCTCGATGTCCGGTTCCGCCTCTTTCGGTATCGTCAGGTAGGCGATAACGCCGGCGACGAGCACGACCGCCAGCGACAGCAGCACGGTCCGCGACCGCGACATTGCAGTCTCGATGACCTGCATCTTGCTAGTCCTCGTCTTCCGACTTGATTGCGACGGCGGTATCGATATCGCCCTCGGGAACCGCGTTCACCATGGTGCCGGGCACCACGAAGCCCTGGCCTACCGTGATGATCGTCGCGAGATCCGGCAGGCCGGCAACCCAGACGCCGTCGTTCGTCGACAGTGCGACGTCGGCAACGACGAATTCGACTTCACCTTCTTCGTTGATGATCTTCACACCGACGTTGCCGGCATCGTCCAGCGTCAACAGCGACGGCGAAACACGATGCGCCAGCACGCGCTCTGCGGGAACCCGCAGTTCGGCGGTGCCGCCCGCGCGAAGGCCGCCATCGCTGTTGTCCACTTCGAGCTCGACGGTAAATGTGCGTGTCGCCTTGTCGGCGACCGGCGCGACGTAACGGATGGTGCCGTGCACGGTCTCGCCCGTGGCCAGCTGGGCCTGGGCCTTCTGACCGGACTTCACGTAGCCCGCATCGAGTTCCGAGACATTCGCGGTAACGATGATCTTGCGGTTGTCCACGAAACGCGCGATCGGGTCGCCGGCCTTGACGAAATCGCCCACCTCGACGTGGCGCTCCTGCAAAGCACCGTCGAAAGGCGCGCGAATCGTCATGTATTCCAGGTCGAGCTGGGCGCGCTTGAGTTCGGTTTTCGCGGCTTCCAGCTGCGCAACGGCCTCCTGCAGCTGCGCTTCCGAAACGTAGCTTTCTCCCTTGAGCTTCAGGCGCCCCTGGTACTCCACTTCGCGCTGCCGCACGGTCGCCTCCGCCTGTGCAAGCCTCGCCTTGCGGTCGCGCTCATCCAGCCGGACGATGACGGCGTTCTTATCGACATTCGTGCCGCGATCGACGCCTACGTACTCGATCCGTCCGTCGGTCTCGGCGGCCATGTCCACGACGCGCGCCGGCGCGGTCTCGCCGTTGACGACGATGGTTCGCATGATTTCTTCGGCAGACTGGGTACGAACCCGGACGCTCGACTGCTGTGCGGGCGCTGTGGACGTTATTACGCTGCGCGGAGCTTCCTCAGTTGCGTCAGAGGAGACCTGTCCCGATGCAAGCCACACGGTTACCAGCAACACGATGCCGGCCGAGATAAGCCAGGAGCGGAACTGCTTCAATTTGCCCAAATTCATAGTCTCAAAACCTTTTCTTCGTTGGCACCGGCACCGTGGCGGCTTCAGCCGACGGCGGAATCCTGTACCGCGCCCGTCTCTTCCACGAGCATGTCCCTGTTTTCTTCAATGTATGCCCGCATGGTCTTCATCATCGTCTGACCGAAGCCAAGGACGAATCGTGCGCCGGGCGGCCAGTCTTCCATGCAATCTGTTTCGAATTCTTTAAATAGCTGCAGGTAGTCCGTCATTTCTTTGACA
>Ga0209536_100000750_pt1 | contig 53333 bp, 55 predicted proteins | sample DeeMarSeWOR28_12_FD_187461 | JGI IMG/M metagenome (GOLD analysis project Ga0209536, IMG submission 187461) | Marine sediment microbial communities from White Oak River estuary, North Carolina - WOR-2-8_12 (SPAdes) (version 2) | ecosystem: Environmental > Aquatic > Marine > Intertidal zone >... | reverse complement strand
CCTCCGATAAATGCTCACATACCCCATGTATGCTGCGCTTTCTCGATCGGCCTGCGCCTTGCCCTTGAACCTGATCTGAGGTTTTGAAACCACTTCTAATCTAACAAATCTGGCTGAGGTTTTAAAGCTTCCAAGTATGAATTATATTTTCATGCAAATAGGGTTGATTATTACGGCATTCCGTGTACATTTAAGAGATGCTGATCCGCAGGGAAAAGCCCGGTTCTGGACCTGTTGACAAGGAACGCGGCAGGAAAAAACGGAACCAGGCCGGGAAGATACAGAGGTCAGCGCACAGAAAACAGATGACAGAAGACAAAGGGCTGAGTGTTTCTGTTTTATGACATCTGACTTCTGTCATCTGACATCTGTTATCTGACGTGAGACCCGAAACCTGAAACCTGATATGTCTAAAATAGGACCGCGTTTTGTAAATTACTTGTGGGAGACAACACTAGCTCGTATCTACCCGTTCTTCGAAAAGGCTAAAATTGACGATGAAAAGTATCGCTGTAGTTGGATCAACCACCGTGGATAAAATTGTGGGTAAAAATTTAAGTTTTCTCAAGATGGGTGGCGTTACGACATATTCCGGAATTACCTATGCCAGACACGGCATCGAGACCCTGGCTGTTTCCAATATTGCCGAACAGGATCAAAAAATTAGTGACCGGTTGCAAGGACAAAATATCGTTGTTTTTAATGGAAAGACCGAACACACGACTCATTTTGTAAACCATATTAACAGCGAAGGGCGACGACAAAGACTACCCCAAAAAGCCCGGCCTATAAGCGCTGATCAAATCGCAAATGTTCTAAAACGCGTAACTGTCATTCATCTTGGCCCGCTGCATCCATCGGATATTGATATGAAGGCAATCAATTTACTAAATGACTTCGACCTTAGGGTAATACTGGATGTTCAGGGATATGTCAGATCAGTCAGAAACCAGATCGTCTATCCGATAGTTTCTAAAAAACTATCGGATGCCTTAATGGCAGCTCATATTATCAAAGCAAACAAGGTAGAATACGATGCCATCCTTGATTTTTACAAGATAGATTTAATCGAATTGATGACCAGATTCAAGCTAGAAGAATTTATCGTTACTTTAAGGGAAAGAGGTGGCTTCGTACAGACGCAGTCAGGCGATAAAATTCATTATGATGCAGATCGTCCGATGTCGATCGAGGATCCAACAGGCGCCGGCGATGTCTTTTTGGCTTCTTATATAACTGGAAGATTTTTAAAGCAGAAAAATATTTCCGAAGCTTGCACGGATGCGGCCAGGCTGGTTACTCAGCAGATCGCCGGAAACTATATAATAAAGAACACCCTGGTGCTGGCTCATAAAAACACGTCCGATTAAGATAAAAAACGGTTTAAAAAATGCACCGGTAAATTTTCACGGGAGCCTTTATTCACAACGAGGATTGTGATAAAAGTTTTAAGTTAAGACCAGATGCTGTCCCGAAAATAACGGTTTGTCTTTGCGCGCAAGTCTGCCGGAGGCGGGTTAAGATAGGTTATCGCATCAGATTTGCATTAAACAAATAATTACAAAGGCTGTCAAATGGCTAACACAAATCGTCGCCTTATTCCCATAAGCTTGCAAAATCGCTTCGTGAATTTACTGGCGCCGTTGATTAAAATTCTTTCGAAATGGGGTATGAATCCTAACGGCTTTACACTCGCCGGTCTAATTATCACATCAATGGCAGCGGTTGCGTTTATCATGGGCCTTTTGCGCCTGGGCGGCTTTTTAATATTACTTGGCGGCTTATGTGATGCAATTGACGGCAGCTTGGCCCGCTTCGCAAATAAGACGACCCTTTTTGGTGCCATGTTTGACTCAGCAGTGGATCGTTATTCCGAATTTGTCATGTTTTTTGGTATTCTCGTATATTTCGTCACGATAGAAAATTATCCAACTTCGGTCGTTATTTTCTTTGCCCTGTGCGGGTCGATCATGGTCAGTTATTGCCGGGCCCGGGCCGAGAGCCTTGGATTTAATTCGAAGGTCGGCATTATGCAGCGGCCCGAACGCATCGTCTTTCTTGGACTGGGCGCATTAATACATCCTGTGGCGCTAAAAATTGCCATCTGGCTGGTCGCCATTTTTGCAAATTTCACCGCATTACAGCGAATTCGTCATACATATAGGCAGAGTGAAGCTGAATTCGATCACAAACCGATAACTGAACCGTAGAATTTATTCCCCAATCCCCGTCTTTGGCCTGAAGACAGCGTTGATCGTCATCGCAAGTTTTTTAGGTGCGCACAACTACCATCACGGTAAAAGGACATGCTCCAGCATCAAATCAGGAGGGCATCATTATGAAATTTGCAATAATGGGAACCGGTGTGATGGGCTGCGGATGGATCACCCAGTGCGCCATGAGTGGCCACAACATCCATTGCTATGATTCCAATACTGCATCGGTCGCTTCCGTGGCTGCAAAATGCGAAAAACTGGCCGTGAAAGCGGCCCGCAAATTTAAAATCGACGATCCGGACTTTGGACTCAAAACAAGGCAAAAGATAGAAACCTATGAAAGCAAAGATGACTTTATTGCTGCCGCCCGTTGTTGCGATGTATTCTTTGAAGTCATTTTTGAGGATTTGAATCTCAAATGCGCGGTTCTGGCCGACATTTTACCGCAGCTGCCCAAAGAAGTCTTTTTCTGGTCCAATACCAGCAGCCTGGATATTGATGTTTTGGCAGAGGCCGGCGGCAGGCCCGAACGATCAATTGTGGCGCACGGCATGAACCCGGTGCCTTTAATGCCCGGAGTTGAAATCGTACCGGCTGCTAAAACATCCGCAGAAACCCTGGAGTTTACCCGTAAAACATTGCTGGATATGAAAAAAGCCCCGTTTCTGGCGCCCAACATTCCCGGCTTCTGGGTGAATCGGCTTCTTTTTCCGCAAATGCTTGATGCCATCCGCCTGCTTGAATTAGGGCAAATACAGGTTGAAGACGGGGATGTGGGATTGACGACCTGTCTGGGCCATCCGCAGGGGGCCTTCAAGTTGTATGATTTTGCAAGCACCCCCACCATTTTAAGGGTCGCTCTGGAAATGTACAAAACATCCAACGATCCGCGCTTCTATCCGCCGTTGATGCTCATGCGAATGGTAAAGAATGGTGAATACGGTGCCGGCAGCGGTAAAGGTTTCTATGACTGGAGCGACCCCCGCAATCCCAGACCGCGCCGATTATCCGAATATATCATCGGAAATGCGGAAGATCTGACCGATACAGTGACGTCATCTGCATCCAGATCCACGGTATAATCACTGTCGTCCGCCACGCATAACAGAAGACCCCGAAGGGAGGTATCGAAATGATCAAGATTCATATCAAAAGAAAGGTACCGCCAGAAAAGCAGGACGATCTGCGGGTATTCATTAATCAATTACGGGCACTGACCATGAGCCAGCCGGGATATATCGCCGGTGAAACCTTGAAGCGCGCGGATAAGCCCGGAGAAAGCCTGATCGTCTCCAAATGGCAATCGGTTAAATCCTGGCAACAATGGGTGCAAAGCAAAGAGCGCATGCAGGTTCAGGCTAAGATTGATGCGTTACTGGGGGAAGAGACGAAATACGAAATCTATGAGTACGATTAGACCCGGTTGGCACGTTGTTGCGTTTAGCCCGCTGCGCCCGTTTGCGGTTATATATTCGGCTGGCAAAGCTTAGAAGCGGTTTCAAAACCCCATCTGAGGCCCAATGGCTGCGTTACAGGCCTCCGATAAATGCTCACATACCCATGTATGCTGCGCTTTCCCGATCGACCTGCGCCTTGCCCTTGAACCTGATCTGAGGTTTGGAAACCACTTCTACACAAGGCGGATAAAAGGCTTGTCCGAAGCAACAACTTCACCTACCTTAATTGACGCCGCTACCCCTTCTTTTTTTAACGCAAGAACCAGATCAGTGGCGCGGGAATCGGGTATCGCCAGCAAGAGGCCGCCGGAGGTCTGGGGATCGAACAGCAGCGCCTGTTCTTCAGCGGATTTGTTGACGACCATCTCCCAGAATCCTTCAGCCATTTTTCGGTTGGCCCTGTTGCTGCCGGTGGTTTCCCCTTTCTGGTACATGCGCAGGGCATTCGGATAAAAGGGGAGCTGATCGTAAATAAGGTCAATGCGGACATCATTGCCCTGGGCCAGCTCCAGTGTGTGACCCAAAATTCCAAATCCGGTCACATCCGTACAGGCGTGCACATCAAATTTTAGGGCGACTTCCATTGCCCGGCGGTTAAGCGCGGCGATCTCAGGCAGGATGGCTTCTAATTCCGGGTAGGCCAGTTTGCCGGAACGGTTGGCATTAAAGAGCACTCCGGTCCCCAACGGCTTCGTCAGAATCAGGGCATCACCCACCTGGGACCCACAGTTGGTCAGAATACGCTCGGGGTGCACGCTGCCGGTAACCGCCAGACCGTATTTGGGTTCATTATCGTCGACCGAATGCCCGCCGGCCATTGATGCTTCTGCTTCGCGCACCTTGTCAGCGCCGCCCTTTAAAATATCTTTTAAAAGCCCCATGTCCAGCTTCTTGGACGGAAACATGACCAGATTCAAAGCAGTCAGCGGCTTGCCGCCCATGGCATAGACATCCGAGAGAGAATTGGCGGCCGCAATCTGGCCGAACCAGTAAGGATCATCCACCGGGGGGGTGATGTAATCAACCGTACTGATGAGGGCAATTTCCGGTGCAACCCGATATACGGCCGCATCGTCACGGGTATTAAAGCCGACCAGTAAATTCGGGTCGTCTGATGACCCCAGTTCATTTAGCGCTTCCGACAGCTCCGTCGGACCGATCTTGGCCGCTCAGCCGCAGGTACGCGACAGCCCCATCAATGTTTTTTTCTTTCTGAAAAACATAACTTTTCTCTGCTAATAAAAAGGACCCTGAACAATTAAAGCCGAATTGCGCATTTTCATACCACAGGCGTTCTTCTTCGTACCCGAATTTAAATTGTGAACGTGAGAAATTCAAATATAAAATACCGATAATTTATTTATATATAATAGGAAATATCTATGAGGCGCCTCACGGTGCATCTAATCGTTTAAATATGCTTCGATCCATTCTAAACCCAACTCCAAAAGTTTGCTCCGATGGGGCCGGCCGGTTTCCCGATCACAGCCGATCATGTCGTAATAAAGACGGACGGCTTCGTTAAAATCTTCTTCTTTGAAAATCTGCTTACCCGCATTGGCACCGTCGGGCTTCGGATCGAATAAGCGTTGCGGCAAGCGATCATGGTCTGCGCCAAACCCTTCACGACTGTTAAAGGCTCTTGCAATCATGGTAGCGCGTTCCCCTGCCCGCATCAATTCAAACAGGCTGGCTTCCCATCCGGTCGTGGCCTGGACGCATCGGACCATCGTATCGATCGGCATCACCCCGCGCGGCGCATAGCCGAACACACAAAGGCCCAGGGCATCCAGCGTCCGCCAAAAGTTTTCCAGTATCTTGTAGTTGCGCACCTTTTCAGTGGTGATCTCGGTTGCGGGCATCGGTTTATAGATTCCCAGAGGCTTGACGGAGTTTAGCGCAAACGATTTTTCATCCACAAACACATTATCATGGGCAGCTGTCATATGATCCGCGCCGTAAGGGCTGACCGCAAACCCAATTCCGACCCCGACTTTTACCCGTGGGTCATGCATGGAGATCTCCTGACCCTTCACCGCGAGATGGCAAGGCGCGTCGGTAACGCCCCATTTTTTTGCCAGACGCGCCGTCCCTTCCGCCAGAACATCGCCGAATCCTTCCCGTCGGGCAATCAGCGTCAGCAGCTGAATCATTAAATCAGCATCTCCGAAGCGCAGCTCCAGGCCATCGGTATCGGCCTTGGTGATAATTCTTTCCTGGAAGCATTCGCAGGCAAAGGCGATGGTCATGCCGGCTGATATGGTGTCCAGACAATAGCGATTGCAGATCTCATTGCCCTTGGCGATGGCTTTTAAGTCCTGAATATTGAGGTTGGTGCCCAGCGCGGCAATGGTCTCATACTCGGGCCCGCCGTAGCGGGAATCAACGCCATATTTGGGATCCTTCAGGGCGATACCCCGTTTACAGCGAATGGGACAGGCAAAGCAGCCTTTTCTTTTCTGAAGAAGCGTCTCATTATAGGTATCTCCGCTGACCGAAGTGGCGTCATCCAGCCGGCTGCGCCGGAAATTATCGACCGGCAAAGCCCCGGCAGCGGAAAGGATCTCCGCAAATGCAGTGGTGCCGTAAACATACAGCGCTTCCCCCGCAGGATTATCCTTGAATGTGGCCGCATAATGCTGCGCGGTTTTGCGTAAAAACGCCGGATCCTGAAACGCGAGTTTTTCGGTGCCCAGGGCCGCGACGGCGCGAAGATTTTTGGATCCCATGAGCGCCCCAAAACCGCAGCGGCCATTGAAATGGCCCAGATTGTTGGTGATGTTGGCAAATCGCACCCGGTTCATTCCGGCCAGGCCGGTCTGAGCGACACGAATTTTTTTGCTTCCCATTTCATCTCGAATCGCATCCTCGACTTCGCGGGTTCCCAGCTCTGCAAGACGGCTTGCATCTTTTAGCTGGGCTTTACCCGCCGTTACCCAAAGATAGACCGGTTTTTCCGCTCTGCCGCGAAATACGACGGCATCATAACCGGCCATTTTCAGCTCGGGACCAAAAAAACCGGCGGCTTCAGATTCGCCGGCTGTCCCTGTAAGCGGCGATTTTCCCACGGCGGCAAAGCGGCAAGCTGCCGGTAAGGACGCGCCGGTCATAACCCCTGTCGCCAGAACCAGAATGTTTTCCGGTGAAACCGGATCCGTTTGGGCCGCGACATCTTGAATTAAATAATGATAGCCGATTCCGCGTCCGCCCAGATAAGATCGGTAGAAAGCTTCGTCCTTTTCTTCAGCTTCAACTTTTTGATTACTCAGATCAACGTGCAATATTTTGCCGGTATAACCAAATGGCATCGGTTCTCCTCCTTATTTTGGGCCCTTCAGTATGCATTGCGTCAAAATAAATAGAGACTATAGATTAAAGTGTTCTTTATGTCAAAAATAAGATGCCGGTCACCGGTCTGGCAGATCAGATGGGTGCGTATGCCTTGAAACAGGGCATTTGCGGCTTATTTTTATATAGGTAATCCATCGCGGGTAATTGACGGTTGAATTCGTTTGTATTCATGCGCTATTTAATGCATATTATCCGAATTGAAACTTAAAAGAAGCATTTAGAGGCCGGGAGAGCTTGATGGAAAAAACTAAAGTCATCATATTTAAGTCATATCCGTTTAAAGTCGGCCAAAAAATTTATATCGATGGCGGGCCCCGCAAAGGGGATTGGGAGGTCATGGGCGTCAGTGATCGCAAAATCAAACTTCGCTGCCCGATTTCCGCAAAAGCGTTTGAATGGAATCGCTTCTGCTATTTTGCCGAGGAGCGCAATAACGAAGACTGGCCGCATCAGGATTAACATTGGCGTTGCTGGAAAATGCCTCCCCATCGCGGCCGGAAGCCGCTGCCACATCGTTTTTCCTCGCTTGTGGAAGCGGCTTCGACTCGGCTGCGCTCGTCGCAGGCCAGCCGCGAAGATCAACCGCAATTGGTGAGCCGCAAAGGCCCAGCCTATGTGACGGGGTACAAGCACCGGCCATAAGCAAAGCGGGATAGGAAATTCAATCAGGTGGATAAAAAAAAATTGGAAGACAAGCTGAAAGAGCTTGACAGAAAAATTGTGGAAGTCAAAAAGCGCATGCCGGCTCATTCCGTCAAACCGCCGATAATGATGGAGCTGTTTGAGCTGGAGGATGAACGGGATGAACTTGAAAAAGAAATTATTCAGCTTGAAAAAAGAAAAGAATAAAGCGCAGGCGGAATAATCCTGTCAAAAAATAAAGTAAGAACTCATCTCAAGAATGTGGATCAGGGTTCAGGGCAAGGCGCGGTTCGCCTCAAAAGTCGTGTGTCCGAGCATACACGATAGTATGTGAACATTTTGAGCCGAGCCGCAACAGCGCCATGGGCACTGAGACACATTTTTGAGGTGAGTTCAAGATTCCCTGAAGGAATAGAAGTTGAATCATTGTGTAAATCATCCGGACAGAGAAACCAGCTATGAATGTCTGAAGCATCAGATCTACATGTGCCAGGACTGTCTAAACTGCCGCGATCCGGAAATATATTGTAAATTCCGAGAGTCCTGCACCATCTGGTTTTTAACAAAGAAAAACTTTGATGATGAGGCAATGGACAAAAATTGATTTAACCCGTATTAGGAGAAAAAGGTGAAAGAAATTACATACCGGCCCATCGGGATCATTCACTCACCGTTTAAGACCCGTGTGGGCACCCCAATCCAGCCAATCGGCGGAATCGATGTCAACGCAGAAGTTGAAATTTTTGCTGAATATGTCGAAGGGCTCCAGGACTTGATGGGATTCTCACATATTATTCTCATCTATCATTGTCATCTGTGCAAAGCGTACAAGTTGAGGGTAAAACCATTTTTAGATGATGTGGCGCATGGCGTGTTTGCCACGCGAGCACCCGCTCGGCCCAATCAAATTGGTATATCCGTGGTTCGACTTATCAGAATAGATAATAAAACGCTTTATGTTAATGATATTGATATAATCGACCAAACGCCCTTGCTGGATATTAAACCCTTCGTGCCCGATTTTGATTTTCGGAATGAGGTAAAGATCGGGTGGTTGGAAGAAAAATCCGGAAATGCCTTCAAAACGATTGCCGACGGCAGATTCAATGATTAACGCCGGGCAAACCCAGCACCTTCATTTCAAAATTCTAGAATTTTCTTATCACCGCAGATTGCGTCAGACAGCGGCTATAGGGATTGAGATACCCTCTGAGCGACATTGTTGAAGGCCTGGGTGACCGCCGAATGAACGTGAGCTTCCTGATAACAGGCGCCTGAATCACCACAGGCAACAACATTGGGATCAAACGGTATGCTGCCCAGAAAAGGAATGCCCATTTCTCTGGCGGTCCGCTCACCGCCACCAGCCCCGAAGAGATCGATCAGTTCACCACAATGCGGACAATTTAAGCCGCTCATATTTTCAATCAGTCCGAAAATATCCATCCGAACCGTCTTACAGAAATTAATCGATTTGCGCACGTCAGCCAAAGCCACTTCCTGGGGCGTGGTTACGATTATTGCTTTTGCATCAGAAATCATTTGGGCGACCGTCAGCGGTTCATCGCCTGTGCCGGGCGGTGAATCGATGATCAGGAAGTCAAGATCTCCCCATTCGACGTCACCAATAAATTGCCGAATGGCAGAATACTTTAAGGGGCCGCGCCATATTATCGCATCGTCTTTGCTGGGCGTAAATGATTCGATGGATATGGCACTCAGATGATCAGAGTATCGCAGGGGTCTGAGTTTTTTATTCTCGGTCAACTCCGGCATGCCGTTTATTCCAAGCATCCGCGGTACATCCGGGCCATGTAAATCAACGTCCATTATCCCGACCTGATGCCCGCTGCTGGCCAGCGCAATCGAGAGGTTTACCGATGTACTCGTTTTGCCAACACCGCCTTTGCCGCTCATGACAATGATTTTATTCTTTATTTTACCCAATGATTTTTTTACGGCCGCATCCTTTTCGGCTTCTGCCTTTTGAGGGTCGGTCGGCATATTATCTTGAATTTGAACCATTAATTTCTTCTCCCGGCGAATTGATTGATTTTCCGTATATCAGGGCTTCGATACGTATTTTGCGGACGTCCTGGATAATGCGGCTTTATGAAAATATACTCAAAAAAAATAAGAGTTTACTTGCTAGTTGTCAAGTATTTCCGCTTTTGAAAAATAAGTGCGCCACCGAAGAAAACGGAGCAGCTTAAATTTTGGCGCCGGTCTATTTTTGGACGGATATGCCAATTTTTGGCAAGATCTGTTGGGGCTGGATCCATCGAAAATTAGTTCTAACTACCTAAAATATATATTAATAATAAAATAGACCGGTGATTGGTTTGATTTTTGCATTCTCTCATCTCAAGACGCATCTGCCTTTAAGAAAAAAATACCAATTTGATTTAATAACATATTTAGATGTGATCGGAAGCAGGACCGGCTTCCATCCAGATAGAAAAATGAGGCCGACACTAAATAATAACCGTGCGTTTACCTTGATCGAGTTGATGATAGCGATCGCCATCATCGGCATTCTGGCGGCCATTGCCATTCCTAATTTTATACAATACCGCGAAAAAGGTAAAATCGCGAAAGCCCATGCCGATTCAAAAGAAATATATACCGCTATAATGGCTCTTGCTGTAGATACCAACCTGTGGCCGGGCGGAAGCGAAGCCGGTGTTCAGAAGGCTCAAGGATCCGGCAATGAGCATGAAGTTTTAAGCACGGCCGCCATGGGACTGGCGGATACGGATGGTTCCTACCCCAATTGGCAAGGACCGTATTATAAGGGGCCGTTCACGGATCCCTGGGGCAATAATTATTGGCTTGATGAAGATTATGAGATAGACGGTACTACGGTTACAGCGATCGGGTCTTATGGGCCGAACGGAGAAGGCCTCAACGATTATGACGATGATGATATTCTCGTGATCATACCCGCTAACTGAATAAGATGCACGTGTCTGGAATACAGGGCGCACGAAAAAAATACGCCCTTTAAAAAGCAAATTTTGCACCTCCGCCTTTTGGGAGGTCACGTTTTACTGTTAATCAGTGTTATTTGATCATTTAACGTCCAAAAGTCATAGATCACACCAATCGCTAAAAACCCACCGGTCAGCAGGTATAAAATCCCGCTTATCCATTTTCGCATATACATTCGGTGTATTCCGAAAATACCTAAAAAAGTCAATAATATCCAGGCGATGTTATAGTTAATTTTCCCGGACTTAAATCGTATATCCGCTTTGCGATCCATAGAGGGGATCAAGAAAAGGTCGATGACCCAGCCGATAAAGAGCAATCCCAGCGTAAAAAAATAGATGGTCCCCAGAACCGGATAACCGTAATAAAAACGATGGGAACCGGTGAAGCCAAACAGCCATAATATATAACCGATGCTTTTACGATGTGTATCTGCATTTGTGTTCAAAATTTACCTCCTTTAGGCGTTTTTATGAAAAAAACATAACCATATATGATCAGGTTCACCCCGATAACGACACCCCCGAGGATAAACTGAAATTTACGGGTAAGACCGGATGGGTAAAGAATCGGCAACAGGTAATGTCCCGCAAAGTCTCCGGCATAACCGGGTCCACCACCCCTGCTTCGTAACCAGTTTTCTAAGGGCGTCAGTGGACAAATCTTGCCTGAAAATTCGATCCATGCCGCCCACACAGCGGCCGGCAGATGGAGCCAGAGCGCTTTGCGCCACCGGATAACCAGCAGCGCCCCCAGCATCGCAAACAGCACGAACGCCAAATGAATAAAAACAACCAACCCGGCCAATAAAGGATAGAGCATGTCAATCCGTTTCTGCAAGTCCGAATCTCACGAACAACCAGGGCGCACCGAAAGCACACCACCAACCGGCCAGCCCATATCGAACAACTCGAAACACCCAGACCGGCTCCATCCCCGCAAATGCGATTCGGAGTCCCATCCAGATGCCGATCAGAACCATGAACCCCGGGATGAAACGCAGTATTCTTTTCGATAATCTCCCCCCGGAAGAGAATCGGACCCAACGGCGCTCCAAAATGATTCCCGGCGCAAACCCCAGCAAGACGCTGGCGGCGTTTAAGGCATAAAATGAACCCTTTGGCGTGCTGCAAGTGAAAAGGATCGGTAGACCAGCTGCCAGCCCAACCTGCCAGACAAGCCCTTTTTGAACCAGCCATGCCGCCACATTGGAGACGAATTGAAGATATAACAGCAGCAACAGGACACCTAGAAGGTATCCGCCGAGAAGATCGGTTGGAAAGTGTACGCCCAAGTAAAGGCGCGATACCGGAATCCCGATCATCAAAAAGCCGGCAAGGACCCACAACATTGGCCGCCTTACCTGCGAAGCAAGATACCCCCACACAACAACCGCGCTCTGGGTATGGCCACTCGGTAATCCGCCACCACCCGCACGTACCAGTGCTTTGACCCTGGGATCATAATGAAAGGGACGCGGCTGAGCCGCTATCACCTTGGCCACTGCGTTAATATATGCCGAGATCAAAAAAAGAATGAGCAGCCTGGCACCCAAACGGCGGTCGATGCACCAATAAATCAAGGGCATGAGAATCAGGAAGAATTCGAGATTTCCCAAAAAGGTCAGGCTTTTGAATGGCAGGTCGAATGCAGGACTAAATTGCTGAAACCACAATACGATGTCTATCCCCCAGTCTAAAATATCTTGCGGCTTCAACATGGGTGTTTTTTCACACGTAGGAGAGAGTTAAATGATTCTTATCTTTACCCTGCATTCGCTGCCGGTTGTCAGTGGTCCGTTGTCGAGTCAACGACCACCCGCACAGCGGGTGGCTTGGATTTTACCGCCATAGGCGGGAAAAGACAGGGGCGCAATGTGCCCCAGGCGTTGAGAACAACGCGGTGAAACCGGGTGCGGAGCACCCGGTTTGGAAAACCCAATCATTCCCATGGACAACGCACGACAAATAACGGACACCGAATAGACCTATTCAGGGGATTTCCACCGTATGACCTTGTTTTTATAGTCAATATTGTACTGAAAATTTTTCAGAAAATTCATGCCCAACAGGCCTTGAAAGTTCACCGGCGGTCCATCATGGTTTATAATCAGGATCGCAGCATCGTTCAGTCGATGCGGTCCAATTTTCAGGTAACTGACTTTGCCCGCCTCGGTATAGATCTGCTGCCCGCCGGCCACCTGTGAAAGGCCTTTTTTCAGGGCAATAATGTTTAATTGATCGGCCAGCTCGCGGTGCACCACCGTCTGAGAAGCGCCGGTGTCCAGAAGCAACAGGGCCTGTACTTCGATACCCCCGTTACCCAGCGTCACCGGCACAAAAATCCGATTGCCTTCGATGGTAATGGCGGTTTCTTGTTTTTTCTGATTGGCAAGTTGCGCTTCTAACTGTCTTGCAGCCTCTTCTTTTTCAGCCTGTTGCAGTTCCATCTCCAGCTGGTGCCGCCTTTTAAGCTCCAGTTCTTCCTGCCGTTGGCGTTCCTGCTCGCGTCTGGATTTCCTTTCCGCTTCGGGCAAATGGTCATACCTTTCTTTATAAACATTTACCTGATCCAGATATTCCGGGGGCACATTGCTTAGGTCATCCACATAAAATGTCCGCCCCTCCTTATCCACATATTTATAAAACTCTGCCTGCAGATTCAACGGATAGAACAGAATGAGACCAAGTGAGATCATATCGATGTAAATAAGAAATTTCTTAAAGAACATGGCTGACTCTGATGAACCTGTTTTGTGTTTTATGGTGACGGATCAATTGAAAGGTCTGAAGCATCCCACCAGTGGGCAATGGCATTGGCATAATAGGATAGAACATCCATTTCTTCAGGTACGACCCTGTAAATTCCCCCTGACTCCCGAACCAGCTTTCTTAATTGTAGCATATTTAAAGCGTTTAAAATAGATTCGACCCCATGGCGGGGTGAAACATGCACATGGGCCCCGCGCTGCCGGAGTTCTTCAATGAGTTGATTTACCCGCGACTTTACCTCAGGGGCACCCAGTCCCTGATGACCCGATTCCAGCATCACCGTCGCAACCAGAGAGATGGGAAGCGCCGGTATGACCTGTTCGATTTGCCCCATGAGCCGATCGGCAAGTTTTTTGACATCTAAAAACCGATCCGCGCGCTTCAATTTTGCGAAGTGGACACCATTTCGCTCACAGTATTGTCTGACGGACACGTGATTGCCAAAGTTTACGTACGCGTACCCAAATCGCTGCCAGCGACTCAATATCATGAGAATCAGACTTTTCCATATAAACCCCAGGGTCGTTTTTATAATAAACCAGGGGCTCCGTTTTGCGGCGTCAGGATCCAATTCGCGCAACAGGCTTCGATCCTCTAAGGTTCTATCATAATTTACGCCCACGGGTATAAAAACAATATCTCGATCGTTTTCGGGATCATAACTGCGCAGCATATAATCCAGAAAGCCCAGTTTCGGTGGCCTCAGAAGGCCGTCACGACTTAACCCCCCTTCCAGGAATACAGCCTGACAAACGCCCTCTTTGGTCGCCATATGAACATAACGTTCCAGGACACAACGGTATAACGGATCACCGGAGTTTCGCCGGACAAAAAATGCACCCATGGCTCTGATAAGGGTTTGCAGGGGCCAAATTTTAGCCCACTCTCCTACGGCATAGGACAGGGTTGTTTTTTCAGCCGCCAGAAAGGCCACCAGGACATAATCCATATTGCTGCGGTGATTGATAACAAATACGACGGTGGATTCGGGATCGATTGATGTAAACTGGGCCTCATCAACAAAACCAATACGCACACGGTAAAGGAGGCGGGCAATTTTTTTTGCCATCCAGTATCCAATCCGGAAATAAAGGTAGGCATTAAATGATGGTACGATTTCTCTGGCATGGGATATCACTTCCCTTTGAACAATTTCCCGGGGGCATTCACGCTGGCGTGCGACTGCTTGAATGGCTTCGACGACTTTCGGATCATAAACCAGACGATCAATCAAAACCTGTCGTTTGGTCAGTTGAAACGGCTTGATTTGAATATCCAGGCGGGCGCTAATTTCGTCGATCACGCGATTGATTCGTCGTCGGATAAACCAGCGCGAACTGGGAATCAGGATCCGCTCTAAAACGGCCCATGCGCATACGGCCAACAAAAATACAAAAAGCCAGATTGATATGGTGACTTGGCCGCTCATGAAACCATCCCTTCTTCTCTTAATTAAGGATCGCTCCCCAGTGTGGCGTCCCACAAGTACGCTACAAAACACGGTCCTATTTTAGGTTTACGGATGAAAAAAATGAGTGCATATCCTCTCGAAAACAGTCACATCTTGACGAATCGACAACGGCGTGAAATAATTGCGTATAAGAATGAAGCACGCCGTGTTCATCTGATCCGGGTTTTCCACAGCGTTTACCGGTGCGAATCTCCGGATCTGGGGTATTATAGGGCACATATCTGAGAATTCAAAGGGGTTTTTGATGGAAAATGCAGACTCCAATGATTTCAACACGAAAGCGATATCCAAATCTAAAAGTGCGGCCGGGAAAGAAAAGGCCGAGAGAAATATCCGACACAAAATTACAGCAATACGTAAATCGGGCGCACCAAAGCAAAAGCAGATTTCGGGGTCTTCTCAAAAGGTTTTTGGATCGACACCCGGACGCGGTTTTCCTGTGTTACTTTCGAAGAGGCTATTGCTCTTTGGCATTGCCGGGTTTATTTTTATTATTCTGATGGGTGTTGTTATTCGCACCAGTTTTTATAATACGCGCAATTATTATCTGAAATTCGCAGCCGGTGCCGTGGAAATCTGGCAAGGGACCTTCTCACCGGGCGGGAAAAAGCGGATCCTGATTATGCCCGGCGTTCAGATACCGCCGGAAATAAAGGACGTGTATACGAAAGAGGAAGTTTATCCGCTGGCATTTAATTTCTATGTCGACAAAGCGGATGCCCTGATGGAAGTACCGGGCATGCCTGATTTTGTGGGCATCAAATCTTATCTTAATAGAGCTCTATTTTTTGCAACAACCGCAAGCCTTCGCCAAACCGCTGAGGCCCGAATCAATCAAATTGACCGTATGATTCTCTTTTACAAGGCCGATGTGGCCGCGACCAAAGGTACCCGTGCCGGTCTTGAGGCAGCCCTTGGCTATCTCGACCAGGTCGCCGAATTGAATCCCGATGATATCGAAACCGAACTTATCAAAAAGAAAAAAGCATCGATTCGTGAATTACTAAAAACCTTATAAGCAGCAATCCGAATGACCACCAAACGCATTCTCATATTTGCGCCCCTTTTGCTCACGTTGATCCTGGTTCAATCGTATTTCTGGGTTCCCACCTACGAACAACAGGCCAAAGGCAATCCCGATCGTTTGAATCAATACATCAATGCATCCATCGGCGATGCCGCAATTCTTATCCCGATTTTATCTGCAGACAGCGCCAGCAGCGAGATAGAAGAAAAAGTTTTTGAAGGCCTGATTGACCGTGATGAGGATCTGAATTTCAGGGGGCGGCTGGCGACGGAATGGAATATTTATGAAGAAGCTTATTTTTATATTAATGCAAGCGCCGATATACCGGACCGCGGCGGTTTAAATCCGCATGCGGTTGTCGAATTGCTGGAAAATTCTAAACAAAAGGAGAATCTGTCACCTCCGGCGCTGAAACAAACACTGGGCAACATTCGTTCAATGTCGTTGATTCCGCCGCGCACTTACACGGTGACCCGGTCAAATAAAACATCTGAAGGTGGCAATAAGAAGAGTGAAATAAAAATCACCGTTGCGGCGCCTGCCAGAGTTAAATTGACCTTAAATGAGGTCGACCAGGATCTATTTACTAATCTAAAACATCTCCTCGGTGATCAATATTTTTCGCATTTTCGCGGCCAGCAATTTTTGACGACCCAACCCGCAATCGATAAAGACCTGCTGTCATTTTATGCCCGTGAATTATTGCCGGCAATCGAACACAATCCGGTTATCGTCTTTTACTTGCGGGAGAATGTAAAATTTCATGACGGCCATATATTTGATGCCCACGATGTCAAATTTACCTATGAGGCCATTATGGATCCCAAAAATCTCTCGCCCCGCCTTGCAGACTATGAACCGGTCAAAAAAGTAGAGGTGATCGATCCGCTTACCGTTCGTATTGTTTATAAACGATTGTACTCGCCGGCTATCGGAACCTGGGGCATGGGGATCCTGCCCGAACATCTCCTCAACTCGCAGGTGCTTAAGACCGAAGCGCTGAAATTGGGCAAAGATGTGCAAAATTATTCAATGCGCCAAAGCGAGTTCAGCCGCCATCCCATCGGATGCGGACCTTTTGTGTTCCGCGAGTGGAAATCGGACCAGTACATCATCCTTGATCGCTTTGACGATTACTGGGAAGGGCCGCCCAATTATAAAAAATACTTATTTCGAGTCCTGCCCGATTTGTTGACCCAGGAAATGGAGTTTTACGCCGGGACTATCGACAGCTACGGAGTTAAACCCCATCAGGTAAAACGCCTCCAAGAGGACCCTAGATTCCAGAGTTTTTCCGGTCCCTCATTTGGCTATACCTACATCGGTTACAACATGCGCCGCAAACCCTTTGATGATCGCCGGGTGCGGCAAGCCCTAAGCATGGCGATTGATGTGAACAAAATTATAGAATACGTACTTTACAATCAGGGGGAACGAATCACCGGACCATTCGTTAAGCAGACTGATTTTTATAATCATGACATTAAGCCTGTTCCTTATGATCCGGATGGAGCTTTAAAATTATTGACTGCCGCCGGGTGGAAACGCAACGCCGAAGGTTGGCTTGAAAGAAATGGTCAGCGACTGCAATTTAAGCTCATCACCAACAACGGCAATGATATTCGGAAGGCCATCCTGGCCATTGCGCAGGATTCCTGGAAACAAATCGGCATCGATGTCCGCACAGATCTTTTAGAATGGTCCGTCTTTATTCAGGAGCGGGTCAATAAAATGGACTTTGATGCCCTGGTGCTCGGCTGGTCCATGGGGATAGACCCGGACTTATATCAGATATGGCATTCCAGCCAGACCAACCCGAACCAACTTAATTTTGTCAGCTTCAAAAATAAAGAAGCCGATGATCTGATTGTTAAAATCAGACAGGAATATAACCACGACCAACAGGTCCAATACTGTCACCGCTTGCATGAAATTATTGCCTACGAGCAGCCTTACACATTTCTGTATGTCGGCAAATGGACCGCGATCCTTGACAAGCGGATCGTTATCCGTGAATCCGATGATACTGCAGGCGCCGTTTATAAGAAAATAACTCCCACCAAGACCGGTAGTTTTACCTTCCATTTTAATAAATGGATCAAGCTTTCGGAAATGCCGGAGCTCACGCCATAGGAAGCTAAAGGAATTTGAGATGTTGTCATTTATCGGACGCAGCATTGTACAGAAAATTATTACGCTATTCTTCGTTTCGATTGTTTCTTTTTTAATTATCCATCTGGCTCCCGGCGAGCCCAGCCAGGTGGATCCCATGAATCCCAAATTCACTCCCGAAATGGTTGAAAGATTCCGCGAAGCATTTCATCTGGATGAACCGCTTCATGTCCAGTATCTTTACTTTTACCGCGACCTGTTCAGCGGTAAAACCATTTCCTGGAAGGACAATCTCCCCGTCTTAAAAAAGATATGGGAACGATTTCTGAACAGCCTGCCGTTGTTCATTGTGGGAACCATCCTGACCTGGACCATTTCGTTTCCGGTCGGAATCCGCTCGGCCCTTTTCAGAGGCGGGTTATATGACCGCAGCTTCACGTTTGGTGCGTATCTTTTAATTTCAATCCCCGGCTTCTTTTTCGCCTACTCGCTTATTATTATGGTTGTATATCTATTTCAGGTTCCGGTTATCGGGATGGAGACATTTGGAATTGGTGACACCGCCTGGACGAACCGGGCCATGGATCGAATCTGGCATTTACTGCTGCCCTCCCTCCTGGGAGCAACGGGCGGGATCGCCGTGCTGTCCCGCTACGTCCGCAGTCAAATGCTGGAGGTCGAAGGTCAGGATTATGTCCGCACGGCCAAAGCCAAGGGGCTTGCACCGGATCAGGTGCATTACAAGCACGCTCTGCGCAATGCGCTGCTGCCTTTTGTAACCATGTTCGGGCTGATCCTGCCCGGACTGATCGGCGGATCGGTTATTATCGAATCAATATTCGCATGGCCCGGCATGGGCAGAATGGCCTATGAAGCCATCCTGGCCAGAGATTATCCGGTGATTCTAACGATTAACTTTGTTTCGGCGGTTCTGGTACTCGTCGGCACCTTTATTTCGGACCTTCTTTATCTTGTCGTGGACCCCAGGATACGGCTGTAATGAATGTGAACCCACATACAGACGCACAGGATTACCAGCTGGATGAACCCCTCGTGCCCAAACGGACCCGGTTGCAGGAGTTCTGGCGCCTTTTCAAGCAAAACAAGCTGGCAATTGCAGGATTGGTTTTTTTCATTCTTTTTTTTGTTTTGGCAATCATTGGCCTTACTTTAACTTCCGGTACTGATCCTGTTCTAGATCCGGCCCTGGTCCGTCTGCAGGAAAAGTTACGTCCACCGCTGGCCAAACCAAATTTGGAAATGCTGCAGCCCGATGAAAGACCGCCGCTGGGCATTTATGTATTCGGAACCGATGACCTGGGGCGCGATGTCTTTGCCAGAATGCTCCAGGGATCCTGGGTATCTTTGACGGTCGGCTTTGTGGCGGTCGGCATCGCGATTATTATCGGTATATTTATGGGCGGAATTGCGGGTTACTACGGGCAACGCCATATTCGGATCGACCAGCTAATGGCCGCTGGGTTTTTAACGGCCGGAGCGGTTTTACTGATCACTGATCTGATTTGGGCGGGCGCTGTGTTTTTACTTTGCGGAATGGCCTGCATCCTAATCTCGATTTTGACGAAAAGCTCAGCAAGATCCAAAACCAAACCCGCCTGGGCACGCTTCTGGTATTTTAATACCATTTCCATCGACACGCTGGTGATGCGATTTGTGGATATCATGCTGTGCTTCCCGAGCTTTTTCCTGATTCTGACGGTCGTGGCGTTGCTGCCTTCCAGCATTTACAACATTATGATCATTATTGGATTAACCAGCTGGATGGGCACCACCCGCTTTGTACGCGCCGAATTTCTCTCATTAAGAGAGCAGGACTTTGTGGCGGCTGCCAGGGCCCTGGGGCTGAACAACTTTCGCATCATCTTCCGTCATATGATGCCCAACGCCGTTGCGCCGGTATTGGTTTCCGCAACCATCGGTATTGCCACCGCAATTTTAACCGAAGCCGGTCTAAGCTTTCTCGGGTTCGGCGTCCCGCCCCCGCACGCCACCTGGGGAAATATTTTATCCGACGGCAAAGGCTTTATATTTGACGCGTGGTGGCTGACCTTCATACCGGGAATTGCGATCTTGGTTGTCGTGCTTTCATTTAACCTGTTCGGAGAAGGCTTGCGTGATGTACTGAATCCAAAGCTGCGAGAACGCAATTAATGGAGGCCCTATATTAAATTCTGAATGCCGTAAAATTGCTAAACACCGTACGTCCGTTGATTGTGGTCCGCTGCCCGTTGCTCGTGTTGATAAAGGCGCTATTTTAAAGTCTGCAACGGACACTTCCTAAAGCCAAATGGAATACAATCGCATAGATGCAAAATAAAAACGATATACTGCTAACAGTAGAAAATCTGAAAGTATACTTTCGCAGCGAGGCTGAAGTCGCGCGTGCCGTGGACGGGATCAGTTTTGATGTGCGCCGGGAAGAAACCGTCTGCCTGGTGGGTGAGTCCGGTTGCGGTAAAACCGTATCGGCCCTCAGCGTAATGGGTCTCGTTCCCATTCCGCCCGGCGAAATTGCAGACGGCAAGGTTTTATATCGCGATCAAAATCTGCTGGATTTTAATGATACTGAAATGCAGCAAATCCGCGGCAAACAAATTGCCATGGTATTTCAGGAACCCCTGACATCTTTAAATCCGGTCTTTACCATCGGCGACCAGATCGGAGAAGCCATCAGCACACACGAGGAGATTCCCGAGAGCGAGGTCACCCGTCGCAGTGTGCAGCTGTTAAAAGACGTCGGCATCGGATCACCGGCAGAGCGCCTGAGTGATTACCCCCATCAACTCAGCGGCGGGCAGCGTCAGCGCGTCATGATTGCCATGGCCCTGGCCTGCAACCCGGAATTGATTATCGCGGATGAGCCCACCACGGCACTGGATGTGACCGTACAGGCCCAGATTTTGCGACTGCTGGACGCAATTCAAAAATTACGGGCGATGTCGGTCTTATATATCACCCACGATCTGGGCGTGGTCTCCAAGGTCGCCGATCGCGTGTGCGTCATGTATGCCGGCATCATCGCGGAACAGGGCAGCCGGCAGGATATTTTCAAAAACCCGAAACATCCCTACACCCAGGCACTGCTGGCATCGCTTCCCAATCGAGAAAAAAGAGGCCAGCGGCTTTACAGCATCCCGGGCACGGTACCAAATCCGGCATACAAACCCGCTGGTTGCCCGTTTCATCCGCGCTGCCAGCACGCCATTCAAACCTGTCGTGAACAATATCCGGGAATGTGCGCGTATGGAGACGGCCATCATGCCCGCTGCCCGGTAATATATAACGGCGGTAAAGAAAACTGGAGCAAATAATAGGGTAAAATGGAGCAAACTTAATTTTGGATTGAAACAATATAAGCTGATGCCTGGCCCAGTAGTCGGCCCTTAAATCCAAAATCCGAAATCTAAAATCTAAAATATGAATAACTCCAATACACCATCAAAGGCAGGTAATAATTAGAAATGGATCTGGTTGTATTATGAGCGAAGTTAGTTCACACAACGCCACCATTCTTCAGGTTGAAAACCTGAAAAAATACTTTCCCATTCGGAGAGGATTTTTCCAGCGCATCGCCAGCTGGGTCCGAGCCGTGGAAAACGTATCCTTTGTGATCAGCAGGGGCAAAACACTGGGTCTGGTGGGTGAAAGCGGCTGCGGCAAGACAACGGTTGCCCGGTTGATCTTGAAGCTCCTGGCGGCAGACGAAGGTAAAATTATCTTTGACGGGCAGGATATTACCGATCTCAACGAAGCCGAAATGAAACCTTTACGCAAGGAAATACAGATTATCTTTCAGGACCCTTACGGCTCTTTGAATCCACGCATGACCATCGGGCAGTCCATCGCCGAAGGACTCAGAATTGCTGGCGTTGACAATCGCTCGGAGACACAACAGCGCCTCGAAGATCTCTTGAAGATGGTCGGTATGTCGCCGGCCGGCATCGATCGTTTTCCCCATGAATTCAGCGGCGGTCAACGCCAGCGGATCGGCATTGCCCGGGCATTAAGCGTTGAGCCCGCCCTGATCATTTGCGATGAACCTATCTCTGCTCTGGATGTTTCGATCCAGGCGCAGATTATTAACCTTTTAAAAGATCTGCAGGATCAGCTGAACCTGAGTTACCTTTTTATCTCGCATGACCTAAATGTGGTGGGCTATCTTTGTGATATGGTGGCAGTGATGTACAAGGGCCATATTATGGAATATTCGCCTGCGGATGAACTTTTCGACCATCCCGTCCATCCCTATACCCATTTACTGCTTTCGGCCATTCCGGACACCGGACGCAACGATACAATCGAAATGAATTCAAAAGCAGATGAACCTGCGAACACGCTAAATCCGCCAGACGGGTGCAGCTTTCAGGATCGCTGTCCCATAAGTGAAGACCGCTGTATACAATCCGAAATCGATTTTGAGAAAATTGGCGAAAATCATCTGGTGCGTTGCTGGAAAACAGCCGAAGACGGCGCTTATCAATTTTTCTCGTGATCCCCTCCAAAAAATTTTTGACTTTAATCTGCATTGCGATATGGTAGTGAAATAGAAACGGGAAAGGAAACCGATCCGTGTACAACACCGATGCCAATACCCCTCAGTCTGAAATAGATCAGCGCATTGAAAAATTGAGAACCCGGCTCGCAGAAAATAATATTGGGGCCGCCCTGATTGCGCAGCGCGCGGATCTGTTTTATTTTACCGGCAGTGTTCAAGAGGCCCATCTTTACATACCGGTCGATGAAGAGCCGATCCTAATGGTTTTTAAAAGTCTCGACCGGGCGATTGCCGAATCGGCATTGCGCCGCATCGTGCCCTCAAGCTCACCAAAGGGAGTCCCTGAGTTGCTGCATCAATACGGGTATTCTTTGCCGCAGACCATCGGCATGGAGCTGGATGTTTTGCCCGTTAACTTATATTTTACCTACCAGAGGATATTTGAAGACAAAAACTTCGTTGATATTTCCCATTTGATTCGGCTGGTGAGAGCCATTAAATCTCCATATGAAATCGATATGATGCGCCGGGCCGCTGAACTATCCGATCAGGTGGCCGCCTGCGTTCCGGAGCTTCTGCAGGAAGGCTTGACCGAACTCGAGGTGGCCGGAAAGGTTGAAGCCGAAGCCCGCAAACTGGGCCATCAGGGGCTTGTCCGTATGCGTTATTGGGGAGGTGAAGTGTTTTACGGACACCTGATGGCCGGACCATCGAGTGCCGTGCCCAGTTTCCCGCGCTCCCCTACCGGCGGCACCGGTGCCGGCCCGGCAGTCGCCCAGGGCGCGGGTTTCAGACCCATCCAGCGCCATGAACCGGTGCTTGTAGATTATGTGTTTGCGCTAAATGGCTATTATTCGGACCACACCCGCATTTTTTCGATAGGAGAACCCGCCGATGAGCTGATGGCGGCCCATTCCGCCATGCTGGATGTTCAGGCCCTGATAAAAAATAAGGCCAAACCGGGCGTTAAATCCGGCGATATCTATGAGCTCGCCATTGAGCATACACGCACACTGGGATACGCTGAATATTTTATGGGAGTAGGCGAAGAACGGATTCGCTTTGTCGGGCATGGCATCGGCGTCGAGCTGGATGAATACCCTTTTTTGGCATCCGGTCAAACACTCGAACTTCAAGAGAATATGATCCTGGCTCTGGAGCCCAAGTTGATTTTTCCGGGCAAAGGAGTCGTCGGCATTGAGAACACCCACCGGGTTACTGAGAATGGATTGGAACAGTTCGGTCAGTATGATGATAATATCATAGTGATTTAATTTATCGATTCAAAAAAGCGCCCAAACAATGTCTGCTACCATTTAAAATTCCAATTTCGAATTTAAAGCGCTTATCCACTATGGCACCCGGAATAGCTCCATAAAAATAGCCTCACATGGTCTGCGATTGCACGGAAATTAATGTAGCCTTATTGACGCGCTAGGATTTCTTCCAGGTCATGCAATTTTTTTAATTGTTCCTGATATAATGAATGGGCCGTCTCAAGGGAGGTCTTCTCAAAACGGATGCTGTCACCCGGTGTGGCCTGGGCAACCTTTGGAAGATCCACGGAGATAACGGTTACAATCTTAGTATATCCGCCCACGGTCTGTTCGACCATCAGGATGATGGGTTGTTCGTCGGCCGGAACCTGCACCCCTCCCGGCATTGTCGGTTCTGAAATAATACTTTTGGGCATCCCTTTTTTAAGTTCTACTTTAGGCCCCTGGAGCCTGTAACCCATACGGTCGGCTTTGGTGCTGACCATAAAATCCGATTGGAATATGATGTCCAGGCCTTCCTGAAAAAAGTCATCCTGGGGTCCGGGAATCGCACGGATGGCGATTTCCGAAGGATATGCGGGTATCATATCCAAGGGCGTTTCCCGCACCCGTGTCAGACGCTTGATTTCACCGCATTTTATCACATCCCCTGCTTTCAGCGCACGGCCGTGGAAGCCGCCGATTTTTCCGCCCACATAGGTGGAGCGGCTTCCCATCACTTCGGGCACATCGATTCCGCCGCTGATGGCCAGATAGGCGCGACAGCCCCCTTTCACCTGCTGAATGTCCAGTATATCTCCCGGTTTGACACCAAACGACTTCCAGCCAGCAACCGGCTGATCATTCAAGTTTATTCCAATTTCCGCTCCGGTAACGGCAATGTCGGCCGCCACCCCGATTTCAAGACGCGGACCCATCACCGTGATTTCCATCCCGGCGGCGTTTTTAGAATTGCCGACCAGCAGGTTGGCTGCCTGGAAAGCAAAAGCATCCAGAACGCCTGACACCGGCACACCCATTTGCTGATAGCCGTAACGCCCCTTGTCCTGAATCGTCGTATAGCCACCCGGTGTCAATACCGAAAACGCATTCATTATTCTTGCTCCTGTTTAAAGATTCGGGCGTATTCTTCAACGGAAATCGGACTGAACTTGATGCGGTCTCCTGCCTGGTAAAGAAACGGATTCCGGCGATCGGGCGCAAACAGTTTAACCGGGGTCCGACCGATGAGCTGCCAGCCGCCGGGGCTCGCGACGGGATAGATGCCTGTCTGATTATTGGCAATTCCCACGGACCCTTCCGGAACGAAAGTACGGGGCGTCTCCAGCCTGGGAGTGTGAAGCTTTTCGCAAAGCCCCCCCAGAAAAGGAAAGCCCGGTGTAAAGCCGACCATGTAAATCAAATATTCCGGCCGGCAATGCAGCTCAATAACCTCCTCAACCGTCAGATTATGAGATTCGGCCACATACGCCATGTCCGGGCCAAATTCGCCACCATAGCAAACCGGAATTTCGACGGTTCGCGGCGGCGGGATCATAATCTCGTCCAGCCGGGCTTCCCGCACTTTAAGGGTTTTTTGCAATTTGGCGGGATTGGTAATGGCAGGATCATAGACAATTAGGAGCGAGCGATAGGTTGGAATAACCTCGGTGATGCCCGCCGGTGAATCCTGCTCCATAACCATCGCCATGGACCTGACCTTGCTGTTCACAGCCGCATCAATAATGTCACCGTATTCAACCAAAAGTCCGCGATCGCCCGCGATACGATACCGGGCATTTTCAAACAAACCCTCCTGCATGGTGGTTCTCATCCCTTTCCCATGGGTATTAACGCCACCCCGTCGGCCTCCATCGCCTGGCGGATGCTTCTGACAAGATCCACCGCCGTGGGTGTATCTCCGTGAACGCACAGGGTCTGGGCTTCGAGGGGAATGGTGCTCCCGTCCACCGCGATAACGACACCTTCTTTCACCATCCGCAGGGCTCTTTCCGAGACGTGCTGCGGGTCTTTGATCACCGCCCCGGTCTGACGGCGGGATAATAGCGTACCTTCGGGTGTGTACGCCCTGTCCGGAAACGCCTCGTATACCACTTTGAGCCCTACTTCCTGGCCGATGCGCCTCACGAGTTCTCCCTTGGCACCGGCCAGCGCAACATACAGAAGCTGCGGATTCACACTGACGATCGCTTCGGCCACCGCCCGGGCAACCTCCTCATTTTCCACCGCCGCCAGGTAAAGCGCACCGTGGGGCTTTACGTGTTGAAGTTTCGTGCCGTGCGCATCACAAAAGGCCTGAAGCGCACCGATTTGAAAAATAACATAATTGCGGAGGTCTTCCATCGTACAGTCCATGTCGCGGCGGCCGAAACCCAGCAGGTCGGGATAGCCCGGATGAGCGCCGACACCCACGCCATGCTCAACGGCCATTGCAACGGTGCGGTCCATCACCAAGGGATCCCCGGCATGCCAGGCGCAGGCGACGTTGGCGGAAGTGATGTATTTGATGACTTCTTCATCCAGGCCCAGCTTGTAGGCACCGAAGCTTTCACCCATGTCACAGTTGAGATCAATTTTTTTCACCAGGTATCTCCTTTCGAAATGAAAAGTATTTGCGGCGCAAGGTCGCCGGTCGCAGCGGCCGATCATTTGACTGTCATCAGGTTTGGGAGAAACAGGGCAATATTCGGAAAAACGGTCAGAATGGCCGTGGTCAACAGCATCAGAAAGAAAAAGGGCAATGCGTATCTCGCGATCTGCACAATCGGCTCGTCGGTCAATCCCTGGATAACGAACAAATTAAACCCGACCGGCGGTGTGATTTGACTGACCTCCACCATCAGAATCAGGTAGATACCAAACCAGATAGGATCAAAACCGGCCATCGTAACCATGGGCAGCGCAATCGGCAGGGTCATCACCACGATGGAAAAACCATCGAGCAGGCAGCCCAGTATAATGTAAAATCCGCCCAAAAGTATCATGAGTATATAAGGGGAAAGATCCAGCTCCGTGATGGCCCTGGTAATAGCTGCCGGGATACCCAAAAATCCCATTACGCGGGATAAAAAACCGGCGCCGACCACAATCATCATAATCATGGCATTGGTTTTGACCGCGCCCAGCAGGCATTGAAAAAAAATTTTTGAATTCATCTGTCGGTTGATGATCGCAAATACCGTGGCCCCCAAAACGCCCAGGGCGGCGGCCTCGGTTGGCGTAGCGACCCCGCCGTAAATGCTCCCCAAAACCATCAGAATCAAAATCAGCGTCGGGGCCAGGTCCTTGAGGCCCACCAGACGCTCCTTCCAGCTGTAGCTTTCCTGCGTTTTGGGTGCAATATCCGGATTGCGGATACCGCGGTAGATGATATAGCTCGAGTAGATTCCCGACAGGAGCAAACCAGGGAGGATGCCGGCCATGAACATTTTTCCAATGGATACTTCTGCCAGAATAGCATAAACGATCATGATCAAAGACGGTGGAATTAGAAATCCCAGGGTCCCGGCCCCGGCGAGGGATCCCATCGCCAGGCGCCGATCATAGCCCAGCTTGTCGAACTCGGCCAGGGTAATCCGGCCGACGGTTGCGGTTGTGGCGGCACTGGAACCGGATACCGCCGCAAACAGTGTGCAGGAGACGATGTTCATCAACAGCAAACCGCCGGGAAGACGGTAAAGCCACGGCACCAGAGACTTGAAAAGCTTTTCAGAGATACCCGATCGATACAGTATTTCGCCCATGAGAATAAAGAGCGGCAACGCCACATATTCCCATTTTTCAACGGTGGACCACAGGGACGAGGCCATATTGTTGCCGGCCGGCAGCGGGTTGAATAACACCATACCCATAAAACCGACGATGAAAAGCGCAAATCCAACCCAGATACCGGCTGCCAGGGTGAGGAAAAGAATTCCGAAGACCACCAGGGCCATGGTCAGGTTTGCCTCCACTAGACCACCTCCTCCCCGGTCTCAATGGCCGCATAGGTTTTAATGGTCGTCGCCAGCAGCTGCAAAAGGAAGCAGGCTGCTCCGATGAGCATCAGGGTCTGGGGAATCCACAGGGGGGTATTGGTCAAGGTGCCCGAGGTTGAATTGTAACGCACGGCAGCCCTTACCATTTTAAAAAGATACCACCATAAATATGCCATAAAAGCGGTGGTTATGCCCGTGGCCGCAAAGGTGATGATCCTTGACAGTTTTTCCGGCAAAAAGCCCAGTACGAGGGTGATTCTGATATGCCCCTTTTCTTTGAGGCAATATCCCGCACCGAGAAAAATGATCGCTGCCAGCCCGTATGCGCAGTACTCATCGGCAATGAGAGTGGTCTTTGAGAACATATTCCACAGAAAAATTTCAACCAGGATCAACAGGGTCATCAGCCCCAGCATCACCGCTGAAATACTGGCCATCCAATTACTCAAGTTCTCTGTCAATCTCACCAGGGTCTTCATTTGCCACCGTCATCGATCACATGATGAAATGAGCGGGTCCGGCGAATCGTCGGCTCAAACCCGCTCATTCGCATGGTAATAGAGGTTTGCTGCTAGCGTCCTGTGATCCTGTCGTATTCGTCCAGGATCTTTTGGGCGTCGGCACCCGCCTTTTTGGCCCATTCGGCGCGCAGTTTCTTTCCAATCGCATCCAGCTGGGAGCGGAATTGATTGCTGACGGGATCGATGAGCATGCCATTATCGACCAGCGTGGCCCGGCTTTTGCGGTCCATGTCTCCGGCCAGATCCCACATCTCATCTTCCATTTGAGCGGCAATTTCAGACACCGTTTGCTGGATGTTTTTGGGAACCTTGTTCCAGGCATTCAGGTTGACATTGATCATATTCACCGGCCCGACGATATTGATGGGGGTAAAATATTTGAGAACCTCCCAAGCCTTGGCATCGACACCGGATACGGACGAGGTGTACATCGAATCCAACAGTCCGGCTTTCATGGCGGGGTAGACTTCACTGAAGGGCATTTTGCGCGCTGCGATGCCGGTCGCTTCTCCGAAAGCAAGACCGGTGCCGTCATAGACTCTCATTTTCAGCCCCTTGAGATCCGCCTCTGTTTTAATGGCACGCTGGGTATAGATTCCGGAAAACGGCCATACAGAGGAGTACAGGGTGAACTGATTGAATTTTTTAAGAATCTGGGCATAGGTTGGTTTGGCCAGCTGATAGAGAAGGCGCTGTTCAAAGGCGTTGCTGGATATGAAGGGCTGGGCCGTCAACGCCAGCGTCGGGGCATCACCTTCCACCATTCCTGTGGGGACTTCAGCGATGACGAGCTGACCTTCGGCCACGGCCCGCAGTAGTTCAGGCCCCTTGAATCCCAGGGCGGCGCCGGGATGCAATACGATCGTAAGCTCACCGTTGGTTGCTTCCTTTACTTTGTCCGCAAAGCGCTGGGCACCCTTGGAGTGAAAGTTCCCCGCAGGATAGTTCAGGTGCAGATCCCATTTGGATTGTGCAAGGGCACCCGAAAAGGATACCAGGGTAAAGATTAAACAAATCAGTACGACAATAGCCTTTTTCATTATTCGTTCCTCCTTTTGCTGTGATTTGGTGAGAACCTTAAATGCCAGTTGATAGGTCTCATCTGTGTCCGAAAGAGAACCGATGGTGATTTCAGCTCACTTTAATCATCCCCAACCTTTCATACCGAGTTCAGGACGTCATGTAAAGAGTAATTCGCTGAAAAATAGGGTTGACAGACAACGATTACATGTGTCCAGTATAGCCTCACTACCCGTAAAAGAAAAATTCGCCGCTTTGATCCAAAAAAGCGAATATCAATTCGAAAAATGAAAGTCGGATCGGCGCGGATGCCGCAATGCTCGATTTCAAAAGCGTGAGAAAGAATCAGATAACCGGAAGGAGCAAGATGAATGGAACTCAAGCGATACACGGTTAGATCACCTGTCATGGGAACTTTTTACAGGGCATCAGCCCCGGGAGAAAAGCCTCTGGTGGAAGTCGGACAGCTGGTCAATGCTTCGGATGTGGTATGTATGATCGAATCCATGAAAATATTTACGGAATTGCGGGCCGACCAAGCCGGCGTTGTGACAAAGATCCTGGTTGAAGATGAAGAGCCGGTGATGAAGAATCAGGACCTCATCGAGATTGAAATCGAATAAAAATCCAGCCTGCAGAACTGCCAAAAAAGTAAAGATGATGACTTTCACCAAGATTTTAATTGCCAACCGGGGAGAAATCGCCGTCCGCATAATCCGTGCCTGCAAGGAAATGGGAATTAATACAGTGGCTGTTTTCTCCGATGCGGATAAAGATGCGCTGCACGTCAGATACGCGGATGAAGCCGTCAACATCGGTCCCGCGCTGAGCAGAAAAAGTTATCTGAATATTGATAACATCATTCAAGCGGCAACGGAAACCAAAGTCGATGCCGTTCACCCCGGCTATGGTTTTTTGTCTGAAAACGCAGCCTTCGCCCAGGCCTGCGTGGATCACAACCTGATATTTATCGGTCCGTCTGCCGAGTGTATTGCCGCATCCGGCAACAAATCGGCTGCCCGTAAAACCTTAAAGGCGCTGGGCATTTCAATCATACCCGGAAGTGATGACATTGTCTCCTCACCACAGGAGGCCTTTGAAGTTGCCGCGGAGGTGGGCTATCCCGTTATCCTTAAGGCCTCGGGCGGCGGGGGCGGAAGGGGCATTCGTATCGCCAATGATAAAGATGAACTGGCTGATGCCCTTGCGGTGGCCTCCGGAGAGGCCCGGGCGGCCTTCGGCAATCCGGACCTTTATCTTGAAAAGTACATCGAAAAACCCCGGCATATCGAAATCCAGATTTTAGGGGATCATTTCGGCAACTATATTCACCTCGGCGAGAGGGAATGCAGCATCCAGATGAGATACCAGAAACTGATTGAAGAGTCGCCTTCGCCCTTTGTCGATGAAGTCCTGCGGAACAAATTGGGAGAAACTGCAATCCAGGTGGCCCGTTCGATCGGGTACACCAATGCCGGCACCATGGAGTTTCTGGTGGATAAAAACAAGAATTTTTATTTTATGGAAGTAAACGCCCGGGTTCAGGTTGAACATCCGGTAACCGAACTGGTCACCGGCCTTGATATCGTACAGCAGCAGATTCTTCTGGCTCAGGGTAAAAAGTTGATGCTGGGACAGGACGAAATTCGATTGAACGGATGGTCGATGGAATGTCGCATTAATGCTTCCGACCCGGCAGATAATTTTATGCCTTCACCGGGTGAAATCAAAAATCTTATCTTACCCTCCGGCCCGGGTGTCCGGGTGGATACCCATATTTTCAACCGCTATGAAATATCACCGTTTTATGATTCCCTGATCGGCAAATTAGTGGTGTGGGCCAAAGATCGGGACATGGCAATTAAAAGAATGCAAAGAGCGCTTTCTGAATTCCGGATAGAGGGAATAAAAGTTACGGTCCCCTTTCATCAACGCGTATTTCAGGATGATGATTTCATCAGAGGGGATTTCGATACGCATTTTCTGGAAAAATTTGATAAACTGGCGTGATCATTATATGAGGGGGCGGGGCGTTTTTCCCTAAAACCCCTTTTGCGGTAAGCACAGGCATTTTGAAATAAAGTCAGAGGGCCCGCCTGGGGCCTGTCGAAAAAAGCGGATAGAAAAACGCTCCGACCTTTCAACTATTTAGACGCAGGCGATTTGCAAATTATCCGGTTTCAGTTAGGCCTGTTTCTGTAAAAACGCGACAGCCTCCACCATACGATCAACGAGGTGCTCATGATATTTCTGCCCAAGCGCTTGAGACGCCTTGGTTGACTCCCCCGAGGTTCCGCCGGATTTATCGGCCAAGCTTTGCATTTCTACCGGACTGCTGGGCACATAGCAAAGGGTATCGCCGGAATAACGCGGATCGACGTGATAAATTCGATTGTGCTGATGGGGATTATCCCGGGCTCTTTCCATCCTCACCAGATCCGGGTAACAGTACCACATGTGCGAACCCTCGATTTCTTCCGCATGCCCGACTTCGCCCCAGTCCATATCACCGGTGAATTCTTTGGACATATAGGCCGGGTCGAATATAATCACTTTAATCCCCAACTCCCTTTTGGCTCTTTCCGCAGCAATCTGCATCCAAGACACATTGACGATCCGATGACCGTTTAACAGGATAAATTTGTCGAAATCATGGCTAGCCAGGGATTTGATCATGTCGAACGCAACCTCGATCAGCACCTCAGCTCTGATCGTAATGGTGCCTGGAAGCACCAGATGATGAGGGCTCCAGCCAAACCACAGCGGCGGAGCGACCAGCACCCCCGCTTTCAAGGCCGCAGCTTCGGCAACGGAATTGGCCACCATGGTGTCGGTTCCCACCGGTAGGTGCGGCCCATGCTGTTCGGTGCTGCCGATAGGCAGGATGATGGTCCCTTTGCTCTCGGCGGTCTTTCGTTTGACATCTTCCCAGGTCATATTCTGCAACCAAACTTCTCTTTCCAATTTCATTCTCCTTTTGTTCTATTTCGTTCAGAAGACTTTAACAGATAAGAATGGGGAACAACAGTTTTTTATAAATTTCTTCATAAAAGCCGCCCGCACGGGAAGGCCATTTTATCCAATTAAAAAGGGGGGCAGGCAATTGCCTGTCCCCCCTTTGGATGCCGGATAAAGGTATCTTAGCGTTTGGAGAATTGAAAACGCGCCCGGGCGCCCCTCTGGCCGTATTTTTTTCTCTCTTTGACCCGGGGATCACGTTTGATGAAACCGGCTTTCTTCAAAGGCATTCTCAGATCCGGATCAGCCAAGATGAGTGCTTTGGTGATGCCGTGACGTACGGCTCCTGCCTGGCCTGAAACGCCACCGCCATGGACATTGACTTTGACGTTGTAAACGTCCATGGTATTGGTCAGCTTAAATGGCTCTACTAAATTCGTCCGCATCGTTTCAGTCGGGAAATAGTCCTCTAAGGGCCGATTGTTTATGACGATTTCACCCGTTCCGGGTTTCATCCAGGTTCTGGCAATCGCGTTTTTTCGTTTTCCGGTTGCGTAATAAAAGTTTTCTTTTGGCATTGAGCTCCTCAATCATTATAAATGTGTATTTTTTGCGCACTAGGAAATTTGCAAGGCCTCGGGCCGCTGGGCTTCATGCGGATGCTTTTCACCGGCATACACTTTCAGTTTTTTAAAAAGCTTTCGCCCGAGCTTGTTTTTCGGCAGCATACCCTTAACCGCTGAACGAACAAGTTCTTCCGGTTTTTTCTCCAGGAGTTCCTTCGCATTCGTTTGCTTAAGGCCGCCAATATACCCACTGTGGCGGTAATAGATTTTCTGGTCCATTTTTCGGCCGGTCAGGACGATTTTATCGGCATTTATGACGATAACCCAATCACCGGTATCGGTATGAGGGGTAAACAGCGGATTATGTTTACCTCGCAAACGCTGGGCCACTTGGGTAGCAAGTCTGCCGAGCACAGCCCCGCTTGCATCAAAAAGGTACCACTTCTCCTGGTTGTCCGAACTTTTAGCACTATACGTATATTTTTTCACTTTTACAAACTCCTCACATGAGCGAATCTGATAAATCTAAATAAAATATTAAAGTCTGTCAAGAAAAAAATGAAAATCCTCGCAGTCCCGCTGAAAGCAGGAGAGGGTACACAGGCGAGGGCAAATAAAACCAATAGAATCTGCCGGCTCTTTACATTCATAGCGTAGTGATTTTATAATTCAATCTGATCCTTTTTAAAAAATTTTCAACAAATAGGGAAAAAATATGACAAACCTTGAAATCGAGGTAAAATTTTATCTTGCAAACCTAGCGGGCATGCGGTTAAAAATAATCAATTGTCTCATCACCGGAAGGCGGCTCGACTGAAGGCTCTTCTGCCGGAGGCGTTTTTTCTGAAGGTGTCTCTGTAAAGAGCGCCTTATACGAAGGCTTCACTGCTGATGAGGTTCCGGCCGAAGGTGCTTCCGCTGAAGGTGTCTCCGTTTGAGAAACGGGTGCTGCGGGCAATTTTACCGGAAACTCCTGCTGCAATACCAATTCGCCGGTTTTTAAAAAAACATAGACCTCAGCGGTTTCAAATGCAACTGAATCGACGGGCGATCTTGTGGTGAAGCGCATCGTGAGAAAGCGCTGAATGGCAAAGCTTTTGCCGCGTCTGCCGGAGGGCCTGTCTCCAACCAGTTCCACCGCCGGCATCACCAGCCATTTGTGTTTGGGAAGGTCATCTCCTTTTAAGACAACGACAGCGCGACCGCTCACCTTTTGAGATTCCGGGCTTGTATTTTTGATTCTGAACTCCGTATTCAGGTTTTCGCTGCCCGAAACACGGGAGACTTTAAAGTTGTCCACCGCCACACGAATTGCGGGTTCGGTATCAGGTGACTCGGGAACCGCGGGTTCTGGTTGGGTTGCCTCCGGAACAGAGGGTATCTTTTCATCGGTTTTCGGCGTCTCAATTTTCGATACCGTAGGAGATGCCGGTTTAATCTGATCATCGGTATTTATTTCAGCCTGGCTTTGTCGGCGCTCTGGGGTGTTTTCTTTCACTTTCGATTCGGACAGCACCAAACGCGCCATCAGAATTTCCTTTTCATGACGCAATGTCTCTATTTTCTTCTGAAAATTTTCAATACGGCTTCGAAATTCCTGATGCTGATTGCGAATGCCTTTATTCATAAAAATAAGGACGGCCACCGCAGCGATCGCGACGAAAAATAAAAACCCGGTTGCCACAACAATGGCTTTAAACCGCTTTAAAGCGACAACATTACCGTGATCACCGATGAATAATAGCGTCCATCGCCTCTCTGTCCCCGAGCGTTTTGCTCTTTTTGGTATAGGTGAATTCATAATTTTTTAACGCGCACGGCATCTCCCTTTTGAGCCTTGAAATGTTGTTTGGCACTGCCGCAATTTACTGCAATTTCCAGATAGTTGCGACTGCCAATCAGCGCCAGCGGTAACCCCGGCTCTGCACGCGTGTACGTATCCGCCAAATCGAAGATCACATGGCTGTTGAAGCGAATCTGCAGTCTATTTTCAGCTCCATTTTGACGGAGCCTTGCCAGACTGTCTGAATCGATGTTGGTAATTAAGTTGCCGAAACGATCAATCGATATGATCTTTCCGACAAGTTCCCCGTTTTCTGACAGCCGGCAATTCAGATCCTCCAAATGTGCGATGTTTCCGGCATCTGTTCTCGTTCCCAGATCCTCGAGGCCGACACCCTTGGCAATGTGAGCACCGACTGGTGCGAAAATATCCCGGCCGTGGAATGTGGCGCTAACAGGTTTGAGAAAATAATCAGCGTTATGTATACGAACAATCGTATCAGATTTTTCTCGATTCATCAAAAGAGTTAAAACGCCATTGTCCGGTGCAATGAAAACATGCCCCGCGTGATCAAGGGCAATAATGTCACGTTGACTCCCAACACCCGGATCAACTACGATCAGATGCACCGTACCTTGCGGATAGAAACGATAGGTCGCCGGAATCAGATGGGCCGCCTGGGCGACATCCTGTGGGTCTATCTGATGCGTGATATCGACAATCGCCACCGTGGGGCAAATTGAAAGAATAACGCCCTTCATAACCCCAACGTATTCGTCATCGACGCCAAAATCTGATAAAAGTGTAATTATCGACATGAAATGATGTCCCGTGTCGCGGGTTTCGCATAGCATGTTGCGCGTTGCGTGTATTAAAATTAGAAATTTTATCTTATAACCCGTAACGCGCAACTTATTTTTCAACTAAACAGTTTGCCCTGTACCCGAAATCCCAGATGCTTGTAAGCAGCTTCAGATGCCTTTCTACCGGAAGAGGTCCGCAGGATGAAGCCGATCTTTAACAAATAGGGTTCAACGATATCCACCAGCGTATCGGACTCTTCCTGTAGCGTGGCAGCAATCGCCTCAATGCCCACGGGACCGCCGGTGTAGAATTCAATAATCGTTTTCAAGTAGCGACGGTCGAGATCGGTCAGGCCCCTTTCATCAACCCCTTCTAATGCTAAAGCACCCTCGACCGTTGCATGCGTGATAACGCCATCGGCCCTGACCTGGCTAAAATCTCGAACCCGTTTAAGAAGCCGGTTGACAATACGGGGTGTACCGCGCGAGCGTTTGGCGAGCTCTTGCGCACCCCTGGTGTCTATTTCCACATTCAGCAATTGGGCGGAACGCTTGGCAATCTTGACAAGGTCATCTTCACCGTAAAAATCAAGACTTCTAAAAATAAAAAATCGATCCCGCAGCGGTGCCGAAAGCAACCCTACCCGGGTCGTCGCACCGACCAGCGTAAAACGCTTCAGCCGGTAACGATGGCTACGCGCGTGGATCCCCTTGTCAAAAACAAAATCAATGGCAAAGTCTTCCATGGCCGGATACATAAATTCTTCGACGGATTTGGGTGTCCGGTGAATTTCGTCGATAAATAAAATGTCACCATCTTCTAAATGGGTGAGTATTCCAACCAGATCACCGCCTTTTTCGAGAGCCGGCCCTGAAGTAACTGTGAGTTCACCGCGCATTTCGTTGGCAATGATGTGGGCCAAGGTTGTTTTACCGAGGCCCGGTGGGCCGTGCAATAAAACATGATCGATTGGCTCGCCGCGCTGCATGGCTGCTTCGATGGCAATTTTTAACGTCTCGACGACCTCTTCCTGTCCAACGTATTCCGAAAGTTTTTCCGGACGTAACGATAGTATATCCGGTTCCATATCCTCCGAAAGTGAGGCACCGGTAATAATGCTTTGTTTATCAGAAGCGTATTTAATCACATCATCGGACATGTCTGGCTCCAACATGTTTGGTTATTGGTTATTAGTTATTTGTTATTAGTTATTGGTAAGGTGCCACCAAGTTTTCTAATAACGAATAACCAATAACTAATAACCCATCTAGGCTTGCTCTCCGCGGTAGACTTCATCCAAAAGCTCCTCGGGCGTCCGAATTTCACCGTTGCGTTCCAATGCGGCATTAATCATACGCCTGGCGTCGGCAGTCCGGTGACCGAGCTGATTGACAAGGACCTGCAAAACCTGCTCTGCAAAGTCCTCCACAACCGGGATTTCCTTTTTTTCTGTTTTACGGATGAGAGCAAACTTGCCCATCTTGCCTTCCAATGTGGCAATGATCTTCTGGGCTGTTCGCGCCCCAATGCCCTTAAGCTGAGTAAGGCTATGCACATCTCGATTTTCAATAGCCCGTGCGACTTCGCGAACCGGAACATCCAAGGCTTTAACTGCTTTCAGGGGCCCAATATCTTCAACGGAGATAAAAAATTGAAAAAATTCCTTTTCGGCCTCCAGATTGAAACCAATTAATACGGGTTTGGGCTGCCGGTCGGTTTGCTGGTAAAAAATATACAGCGCAATATCGTCACCCACATTTTTCGCTACCAAACCTTCCATCACAAAGGCCGGGAGTAAGATTTCGTACCCAATCTGGTTGGCGAGCACCAATACCCGTTCCTCTTCTTTTTTCATGATTTTGCCTTCGATATAACCGATCACGTCATAGCTCCGCTGTCGCTTCGCAGCTGAAGGATCGCTGCGCTTAAAGAGCGTTTCACTTGAGGCGCGCTTCGCTTGACGAACACATCAATTTCCAAAATCAAGATGTGAGATCCCGCATAGTGCGGGGAAGCAATAAACATTTTTCACTTTGCCGCCAACCTCGATCCGCCTTAGGCGGATCTCCTCGAGGCTCGAAGAGCCGGTCCTCAAGTCTCGCCTGAGGCGAGACGCTCCTTTGACATTTCAAATTATAAAATTCACCGATAGACGTTATACCCTATTTCAAATTCTTTTTGAGATCGTCCCAGCTTTATCGTGATACCGGTACAACCCGATAAGCGCCAAGCCCATTGCATCAGATGCGTGCACAGGTTTGATGGGAACCTTATGTTTTAATTGATGCCGTACCGCTTTTTCAAGTTGTTTTTTATCGGCATTGCCGTTTCCGGTCAGAATTTGTTTGGCCTCTCTCACGGGAATTTCGATGGCCGGCACAGCGGCATGAAATCCGGCCAGCTGGATGACACCGGTTACCTGCCCCAATAAGAGCCCGGACTTTGGATATCGGTTCAGGGAATAGACATCCTCAATGACCATCAAATCCGGATTTTCGCTTTTCAGCAGTTGGAGAAGCTTTGAAAATATCTTATCGAGGCGGCTGGGTAAGGAAGAATTTTTGGAAGTGTTAATGCTGCCGAAAGAATAGCCATCGATCCTTGATCCAAGCCCTCTGACAATTCCGATACCGGTAGCCGCCAGGCCAGGATCTATGCCAACGATCTTAACCATTCTCGTTTCAGGCTCATTTCAATGTTTTCAGCGTCTCAACGGCAACCTTGGCTTCATTGGATTTGGGATATTTTCGATTAAGTTCTTCTAGAATCAGCTTCGCATTTGTTTTATCGCCGATATTGGAAAATGCCAAACCCTGTTTCAAAAGAGCTGCCGGAACTTTGTTGCCTTGCGGGTATTTTTCAATGACGTTCTGATATTCCAGAATCGCCTTTTCATACCATTTCTCGCGATAGTAGATCTCTCCGATCCAAAATTGAGCGTTATCTGCATTTTGTGAGTTTGGGTATCGTTTGATGAATTCTTGAAACCCCCTTCGGGCGGCGTCGGAATCACCCTGGTCAAAAGCTTGTTTGGCAGATCGATAAATCTCGTCTTCCGATAGCTGCTTTTTTGCTGGAATCCCCGGGGTTGCCACAGCCACGGGCTTTTTCGTAGATTCCAGGCTGAGATACTGCTCCATACCTCGAATTTGTTCTGAATTTTGATCCAGGCGTTGCTCTAAGCGGCTCAGTTTTTCTTCTCTTTTTTGATCTAGTTCTTGCGCTTTGCGTTCCTGTTGTTGCATCGCGTGTTCGATTTCCTCAAGTCTGCCGCTTAGAATCCGAATGTCTTCATTCATCTCTTCCAGAACGGCCCGCAAACCGGCGGATTGTTTGCGCAACTCCTGGTTTCGAACTTCAATATCGGACTCGAGTGCCTGCCTTTGCTTGCGTAACTCTGCATCCCGCAATTCCATCTCGGAAATACGATTGTCAATCGTGTTCACATCGGATTGGGTGGCACAGCCCCACACAGCCATCAGGCACATGAAAAGAATATTGTAAATAGCCAATTTTTTCATATTGCTTTGCCGTCTTGTTTTGACCTAAATTTTGCATGAAAATAGATGAGAATCTTTTTGTTATTTAATGGATGATGATCCTTTTTATTTCGCATCTATTTTCACCCCGGGGCGAACCGGAGGCTCTCATATGCTGCGCTATTAAGGACTCGTCATAGAGAACTATAGCCTCGCCCTTAAGTGCCTTGCCTATGGAAGCCTCCGACTCGTGCAAAATTCAGGTATCATAATTGGTTTTTAAAATAAACACCCGCCGTTTAGGCGGGCGTAAACACAATAAACAGCAAGCGCAGCATCTGGCTTGCGCTTGCTGTTTGTCATGAATGTATCAAATCTTGGTATCATCACCGAACTCTAGCCGCATTATTGCAGGCAAACAGTTTTTATTCGGATACCAAATAGACCTAATTTACAACAAATTGGCCCCGTCTGTTTTTGGCCCAGCATTCTTCGTTTTGCTGGGTGCATAGCGGCCGTTCTTCACCGTAACTAATCGTCGTTAGACGCGAAGCAGCGATACCCAGATCCACCAGAAATGCCTTGGCACTGTCCGCACGTCTATCCCCCAGGGCGAGGTTGTATTCATTCGTCCCGCGTTCATCGGCATGGCCTTCAATGGTCACGCTGACATTGGGATTGGCCCGCAGCCATGCGGCTTGTCTCATCAAAATGTCCTGTGCCGCAGGCGTCAGTATGGATTTGTCAAAGTCGAAATGAATATGTTCCGCCATAATCATTCCACTGGTATCGGGCGGCGCCATCGGCGCTGGCCCCTTTTCAGGTGCTTTTCCCGGTGCCGGTGCTGGTGCCGGCGCCGGTGCAGGCGCAGGCGCAGGGGCTTTTGCCTGGGTCACCGCTTTTTTCTGACAGCCAACCATGAACAGCAACCCTGGAATCACCACTAACAGCGCTATCATTAACCACATCTTCTTTTGCATTTTTCTCCTCCTTTCACATTCGAACATCACTTAATTATTTAGATGGTTCGTTGACCACTTGGGATTTGTCTGCTGACCGGCCAAAACAAGTAAACGCCGCTGGTCGGTACCATAAGCAGTCATCACATAAATTCTTGACGGCCCATCCCGGTTTGAGCTAAATGCAATCAAACTGCCATCCGGAGACCAGGAAGCTGCTTCATTGTCTCTGGAGTCATATGTTAACTGCACCGGATCCTGTCCGTCTGTCCCGATCACATAAATATCATGCCCCCCGTTGCCTTCCGAAGTATACGCAATTTTATCTCCTCGGGGCGACCAACTGGGCTGTGTATTCTTCCGCCCTTCATACGTAAGTCTTCTGACCTTGTCAGAATCTAAATCCTTGATATAGATTTGAGCGCTCCCGGAACGATTGGAAACAAAGGCTATCTTTTTACCGTCTGGTGACCAGCTGGGGGTTACGTCAATACCTCTGCTTTTAGTTAATCTTTTAATAATTTTCCCAGATCCAGTCAACAGATAAATTTCTTGATCACCTGAAAAAGACAGCGTTGCCGCCAGTTCGAATTTACTCGGCACCCAGGCTGGCGTGATATTAATTCCCCGATTAGAAACTTTTGTTTCCTGCCCATCGCTTAGATTTCTAATATACAGATCGGGATTGCCGGATTTATAAGATGTAAAGGCCATCCATTTGCCGTCGGTTGACCAGGCTGGAAAGAGGGTTATGGCATTATTGTTGGTTAAACGTCTGGGATCATATCCATCAAATGCGCAAGTATAAATCTCCTTGTTTCCGCTGCCGTTAGAGACAAATGCGATTTGACTCCCAAAAATGCCTCGATTACCGGTCAGATAATTAATCACATCGCCGCAAAATCGAAGAATGATGCTTCGCTGGTTCGTTTTGCTCCCCGTATACTTTTTACCAACAACTCGACGGGCCTTAAATGTGTCAAAGAGGCGTAATTCAATGGAAATCCTGTCATTTTTTGCTTCATATAATCCGGTTATCAGAAGCTCAGCACCGACCACAGTCCAGTTTTGAAAATTTAGTGTTGGCAGTGTGACACCACTTCTTTCCGGGTCGAAAAGAAATGAACCGCGGTCGAGGATTTTAAAATAGCCTGTAAATTCAAGTGTATCGGAAAGGAAATCGGCGGCCGTCTCCGACAACTGCTTTTCTTCAGCCGTTTCGCTAACGTTTTTAAAAAACGGAACCGCTAGCGGAATTTTGCGCAAAAACGGTTTCGTAATATCGATCACGTCATATTCAGCCCAGCATCTCGCCGGGCCGAATGTTAGTAAGATAACGCCAATAATAAAAATGTAAAGTTTTATTCTGCTATTCATTGTAAATCCCAGACCCCCATAAATTACCCAAAGACCGAATCAGAAGTAAAGTCTATATCTATTTGAAGCGTCCAGTCCCAACAACTGCCATTTTTGCTTAAATCGAACCTATTCGTTTTTTAATCCCTTTGGACCAAATCGCAAACCAATCTTATAATCGGAAGGCATATAATCTTTTGGAAGCGGGGGCAAGGGATTTGATTTGACAAGGGCTTTATAGGCAGAGTCGTCCAGATACGCATTGCCGGACCTTTTGTCAAACCAGATATCTTCTATTTCGCCGTTTCGTAAAATCTTGATGGCCAAAACAGCCTCCAGTTCGGTATTTTCGCCGGCAAGTTGCTGTGAAAAAGCCCAATTTTTTTGGATTTGATATTGAATTTCTGCCTGATAAATTAAAATGGATTCCTGTACCCGTATCCCACCTGTCCCGGAGCCCCCTATCGGTCCTGGCCGGCCGGAACCTGCCATGCTGGAAGTATCTTCTGATCCCTTTGCAACTTGAGATTCGGCTTCACCAACCTGGCGTTTCAATCGATCAATGGCCGCAGCCACCGAATCGGTTTTGGTTTTTTCAACATTCTTTTCAATACGTTCGATGGCACTGTCGATTATCTTCTCGCGATCAAGGGTTTTCTTCTTCAACGATTTCTTGATATTTTTCTTTTTGGGCGCCAGAGACACTGCTTCTGGAGGCTTTTTGACGACCGGAACCGGCTTGGGCTCCGGTTTGGGTTCCGGTTTGGGTTCCGGTACCTTAACAGCCGTCTTCTCCGGAGGTTTCTTTTCAACCGGTTTCGGCTTAACAACCTCGGCGGCCGCCCCCCCGGAATCTGGGCCGGGCGATGGCAAAGAAACAAGGCTGACATTTACCACGCCGGCTCGAAATCTTCGCCCTGAATCGAATTGCGGCATAAAAATCAACGCGCCGATGACCACCAGATGAAAAAGGAATGAGACACCAAAGGGAAATACCATCGATTGGGGAGTCTGGTCTTTCCCATGATATCTTCTGGCGTAAGCATGTTTGGTATCCTTCATTATTTTTTAGATTTTGGCTTCTTCTTTTCGCCTTCTTTTTCAAAGGCCTCCGGTTCGGTGACCAGGCCCAGCTTTTCCACTCCGGCCGATTTAATTTCCGCCATGACCTGAACCACCGTTCCATAGTATCTGTCTTTATCCGCCTTTAAAAATACTTCCCGATCGGAGCGGCCTTCCAGGATTTTTTCCAGCTTTTCTCCAAGACCATCGACGGTTACCTGGAAGTCATTAATGAACACCCGATCCTGCTGATCAATCGTGATGATCAGATGCTCTTTTTCGGATTCCAGGGGTTCGGCAGTGGCTTCAGGTAGCGACACATCCACACCCTGCATCATCATCGGTGCGGTCACCATAAAAATAATCAAAAGCACCAGCATCACATCAACAAGCGGCGTTACATTTATATCGGACATAAGGCTGCTGCTATTTTCTCCGGCGGTCATGATCTTCTCCTCTCTGTACGCATGATATCGCGTTCGATGATGTTTAGAAAATCCGCTGAGAAGCTCACCAGTTCTGATTCGACCACGCGTATTTTACTCATAAAAAAATTGAACGCGATCACCGCTGGAATGGCAGCGGCCAGACCGGCAGCCGTTGCAACCAGTGCTTCTGAAATGCCGGGTGCAACAACTGCAAGGTTGGCGGAGCCCATGCGACCAATACCCACAAACGAATTCATGATCCCCCAGACCGTCCCGAACAAACCAATAAACGGAGCCGTATTTCCGGTGGTTGCCAAAAAGGGTACCAACTGTGTCATTCGCGTCATTTCGGTTGTAATCGCTCGGCGTAATGCACGCTTGATGTTATCTGTTCCAGTAAATCTGGAATCCAGGGACATACTTTGGTTGGCACCCGGTTTATTGATGCCTGGGCTAGCTGGCACGCTAGATTGGCTGCTCTTTTTTAACTCCACATAGCCAATCCTGAAAATTCGAGCCAAGGGACTTCCGTGAAGCTGCTTGGCTTTGGCAAACGCATTGGACAGATCCCGGCTTTTCCAGAAAAAATCGGTAAACTCAGCCGATTCTTTATAGGCCCTTCTGATATAGCGATATTTAACCAAAATGATTGTCCAGGACATTATTGAAAAAAAAAGCAGCAGCAGCATGACAAACTTCACCATAGGGCCTGCATTACCGATCATATGGACGATATCAAGCTGAGCAATACCCATAGAAATCTCCCCATTTCAGAGTTTGGTTCAGATCAACAAGAAAAATATGTTTAGCCGAAGCCAAATTGTTGCGGTAAAAACAATTTGGAATGAAGCCCCTTTCTGGCTAAACACTTTAAAGTATAATGAAAATAATTAGAGTGTCAACATGTTTGAACGGTACGTTCGCGCATTAATTTTGGGTTGCGTTTAACGGCTTCCATCAATATGGTGTCAGTTAAGGGTTCTGGGTTCAGAGGTTCAGGGTTCCCACTGCGACTCGATGCTCTTTCACCACAGACCTTATTCTGCTTTTATTCAACCTCTGAACCTTTGAACGCTGAACCTTTGAACCCGATGACTGACTCCTGTAAGTGTATAAAATTTGAGCCATTGCAACACTAAGATACGATAGGTAAGGAGCTGTTATGAAGAATATTGCCAATTTGCTCTTTGAAGCCAAAATGCTCAAAGAAATTCCCCGTTCGGGATTTCATTTTCTCGGTTCCGGCAAAGAATCCATTGCGGAACATACTTTCAGCACATCATTTATCGCCTTTGTAATGTCGCAATTAGAACCGGCCATTGACGCCCTCAAATTGATCAGCATGTGCCTGGTGCATGATCTTCCTGAAGCCAGGACCGGCGATCTGAATACGGTACATAAAACTTACGTCACCGCAAATGAGGACAAAGCCATCAGAGATATCACCGAGAGCCTACCCTTCGGCGCATCTATCGCTAACCTTATTGATGAGTTCAATGCAGGCCAAACACCGGAAGCTAAATTGGCTTATGATGCCGACCAGCTTTCCCTTGTTCTGGAGTTAAAGGCTTTATCAGATATCGGGTATGCCCCCCCTGACAAGTGGCTGCCGCCTGTGCTGAAACGATTAAAAACAGAAATCGCGAAAAAAATTGCCCACAGTATTATGCAAACCAACCGGGACGATTGGTGGCTTAACAATTATGTTGACACAGATTAAAGAAATTATTACGAATACACCTTTTTCGGATTAAAATTTGTGTATAATCGTATACGCTTATGTCTGTAAATGTATACAGTGGAGGTTATCATGAGCTGGTTGATCCGCACCTTTAGCGCATCCATCGGCAAGAAACTGTTGATGGCGATTACCGGCCTGGGCTTTTTCGGCTTTCTGTGTGTCCATCTCGCCGGCAACCTCACGCTCTATAAGGGTGGCACCGCATTCAACGCATATGCTCAAAAACTTCACTCGCTGGGGCCGATTTTGACGGTATTTGAATTGGGATTGCTGGCTTTTGCGATTATTCATGTCACAACCGGCATCATTCTTTTTGTACAGAATTTAAAAGCAAGATCTGTGCCTTATAAAATCGATAAACGCGCCGGCGGACGAACTTACAGCTCAATGTTGATGCCCTATACCGGACTTGTTCTGCTGGCATTTGTCATTTTTCACCTGATCAACTTCAGTTTTGCCGACAAGGCGCAACGGACGATTTTTGAGATTGTATCGGCCGCCTTTGCCAGCCCAATCTATATCATCATTTACGTATTTGTTATGATTGTGTTGGCACTTCACATCCGGCATGGTTTCTGGAGCGCCTTTCAGACCGTTGGCGCCAATCACCCCAGGTACATGCCGGTGATAATGGTGCTGAGTATCGTTGTCAGCCTGATCTTCGGTTTGGGCTTTGGCCTGCTACCCATCTATGTGTGGTCGATAGGCTAGCACGTCAATTGAGCGTCTGACGCTCGATTGAAGGTTCCTGGTTATTCGTTAATGGTTATTAGAAATTTGAAATTAACTCATTTAGCAGTTTTTATTCAAGCAACGCCATTAACAGATAACGAATAACTTCTTTTGGTGAAAGGAAATATCATGCAGTTTGATGCCCATATCCCCGGGGGTCCGCTGACCGAGAAATGGGACCGGCACCGTTTTGAATTGAAACTGGTCAACCCGGCCAACAAGCGAAAATTTGAAATTATTATGGTCGGCACCGGTCTGGCCGGCGGCTCGGCCTCCGCCAGCCTGGCGGAACTGGGATATCGCGTCAAGACGTTCTGCATTCAGGATTCACCCCGCCGAGCGCATAGCATTGCTGCCCAGGGAGGGATCAACGCCGCCAAAAATTACACAAATGAGGGCGACAGCGTCTGGCGACTCTTCTACGATACGGTTAAAGGGGGCGATTTTCGGGCGCGAGAAGCCAACGTTTATCGTCTGGCTCAGCTGAGCAACAACATCATCGATCACTGTGTCGCCCAGGGAATTCCGTTTGCAAGAGATTACGGCGGTTTGCTGGCCAACCGTTCTTTCGGCGGTGCTCAGGTTGCCAGAACGTTTTATGCCCGGGGCCAGACCGGTCAGCAGCTGCTGCTGGGTGCTTACAGCGCTTTAATGCGCCAGGTTGCCGCGGGCATGGTCACTTTGTTTCCGCGGCGCGAGATGCTCGACCTGGTAATCATTAACGGGCAGGCGCGCGGCATTGTTGTCCGCAATCTGATCAACGGGGAAGTGGAGAGCCATGCCGCAGATGCGGTGGTGATCTCTACCGGAGGTTACGGCAATATTTATTATCTTTCCACCAATGCCGAATCTTCCAATGTCGGCGCCATATTTCGCGCCTATAAAAAAGGGGCCATGTTTGCCAACCCCTGTTTTACCCAGATCCATCCAACCTGCATCCCGCATACCGGTGATCATCAATCCAAGCTGACCTTGATGAGCGAGAGCCTCAGAAACGACGGTCGCGTTTGGGTGCCGCACAATCCCGGTGACATCCGGGAGCCCCAGAACATTCCCGAAGAAGATCGCGACTATTACCTGGAACAAAAATACCCCAGCTTCGGAAACCTGGTGCCCCGGGATGTCGCCTCGCGCGCGGCCAAAACCCAGTGCGACGCTGGCAGGGGTGTGGGATTGACGCGCTGTGCGGTCTACCTGGATTTTGCCGACGCCATCAAACGCGACGGCAAAGACATCATTGCTAAAAAATACGGCAACCTCTTTGACATGTATGAACTCATCACCGATGATTCTCCCTATGAGAAGCCGATGATGATTTATCCCGCATCCCATTATACCATGGGCGGCTTGTGGGTGGATTACAACCTGATGAGCACGATTCCGGGACTATTTGTCCTGGGAGAAGCCAATTTTTCCGACCACGGCGCCAATCGGCTGGGCGCCAGCGCCCTGATGCAGGGCCTGGCCGACGGATATTTTATCATTCCCTACACCATTGGCGGATATTTTGCCGGAACAGAACTATCACCGGTCAGCACAGAACAGGCGGCGTTTAAAGATGTCACCCAATCGGCTAATGAAAGCATTGCGAAACTGATGTCCATAAAAGGCAAGCGCACCGTCGACAATTTCGCCCGTGAACTGGGGCAAATCATGTGGAATTATTGCGGTATGTCACGCAATGACGAAGGTCTGAAAAAGGCCATGAAACAGGTTAAGGATCTGCGCGCCGAGTTCTGGGAAAATGTGTTGGTCCCCGGAACGGATGGGGATTATAACAAGAGCCTTGAAAAGGCCGGTCGTCTGGCGGACAGCCTTGAATTTGCCGAATTGATGATTCACGATGCCCTGGATCGCACCGAGTCTTGCGGGGGCCATTTCCGGGAAGAATCTCAAACCGAAGAGGGCGAAGCCATGCGCAATGATGAAAGCTTTTCGCATGTTTCGGTGTGGGAATACGAGGGTTCCGACACCATACCGAAATTCCACAAAGAACCATTGGTCTTTGAAAATGTGGAGCTGTCCCAAAGGAGTTACAAGTGAAAAAGCTATCCAAAACCATTAGTATAACGCTGAAAGTCTGGTGCCAGCGAGGACCTGACGACAAAGGTCATTTTGAAACCATTGGCGCTCAAAACATATCGGTTCATATGTCCTTTATCGAAATGCTGGATACGGTTAACGAGCAGCTGACCCTGGAGGGCAAAGAGCCGATTGCATTTGACAATGATTGCCGCGAAGGAATCTGCGGTACCTGCGGTGCTGTGATCGACGGCCAGGCCCACGGCCCGCAAAAAGCGACCACGCTCTGCCAGCTTCACATGCGAAAATTTTCAGACGGTGACACGATCGTGGTGGAGCCCTTCCGCGCCCGGGCTTTTAAAGTCATCAAGGATCTGGTGGTGGACCGCAGCCCGTTTGATAAAATCATTCAGGCCGGCGGATATATATCCGTCAATACGGGAGGCGCGCCGGATGGCAATGCGATTCCCATACCCCAGGAAGTTGCTGAAAAAGCGATGGATGCAGCCGCCTGTATCGGATGCGGTGCCTGTGTCGCCGCCTGTCCCAGCGCGTCTGCCATGCTTTTTGTCAGCGGTAAAATCTCGCAGCTGGCACTGCTACCCCAGGGCAAACCCGAAGCGGCCAGACGCGCCCTAAATATGGTTCATACGATGGATGCCTGCGGCTTCGGGAACTGTTCCAACCACCGAGAATGTGAAAATGCATGTCCCAAAGAGCTGTCCATTATCAATATCGCCCGGTTGAACCGCCAATTCTTTAAAGCCAGCTTCTTCTCGGATCTAGCCTGACCGGGCCGAGGCGCATCTAAAAAGATTAATTTATCACGAATGCACGAAAGAATGAAAACACGAAAATGGAAGAAAACAAACTTTCGTGCTTTTTATATTTTTCGCTTGCCCAGTTAAATTGTTAAATGTTTAACCGGGGTGCTTTCGTGATTAACTTTTTTTGCAATTTTTCGGGAAAGCGCAAGCATTTCATCCTTAAACCCGAAGCCGTTTTCCGAGGTGTAGTATGGATCAACTTTCGGCCTTCTTCGCTAAGTTAGAAACGACCTTAGGCATTCAGGCCCCCTATCTGAAGACCACCTTTAAAGTTGCTTTAATCCTTATCAGTTTTTTCGCTGTATGGCTCATTCTGCGGCAGGTTCTAAAATTCATTGAAAAACGAATGCGAAAAATCAATCTCATTGAAATTCAAGCGCAGCTTTTTAAAATTTTCCGAAAGGCTCTCTTTTTGGCCCTAATACTTGTAACCGGATCTTATATTATTGGATTGCTGAATATTCCATCGCTGGCAAAGTTTTTCCATGGGCTGTTTATCATCCTGTTTGCCGGGCCCATCAATAATTTCCTGGTGGTGACCATTCGGTATTTGCAGGTACGCGTAACCCATAAAACCGATAGCAAAGTCGACGATATCGTCTTTGATCTGCTCGTACGTTTTTCAAAATTTATCATTTATACCGTAGCGGTTATCATTGCGCTGGATCAGCTGGGAATCAATGTTGTCCCGTTTATTGCCGGTGCCGGCGTGGCCGGGGTGGCCATCGGTTTTGCTGCCAAAGATACGCTGTCGAATCTGATTGCCGGCGTTTTGCTGATCATCGACCGGCCGTTTGAGGTGGGGGATCGGATTGAGGTCTGGAATGCGCCGGCCGGCACTGCCACCTGGGGCGATGTAATCGACATCGGCTTGCGGGCCACCAAGATCAAAACAACCGATAATATCGTTATCATCATTCCCAATAACGAAATAATGCTGCGGGATATCATCAATTACACCATCATTTCCGAAAATATCCGGGTGCGGATCAATATTGGAATTGCTTATGATGCAGATTTGCAGAAAGCTAAAAAAGCCATCCTGGAAGTGGCAAAAGCGACCGAATGGGTGTTAGACGATCCGCCACCGAAAGTGGTGGTAAGAAATTTTGGAGAGTCTGCCGTGGATTTACAGTTGCGGGTGTGGATCCATGACGCCCGCCGGCGGATGGACACGATTTCCGATATCACCGATAAAGTCAAAGAGAAATTTGATGCCGAGGGTATTGAAATCCCCTATCCCAAGCGCGACATCTTTATTACCCAGAAAAGCACCCAAAACTAGACCAAAGCATGATTTTATTAGAAGTGGTTTCAAAACCTCAGATCAGGTTCAAGGGCAAGGCGCAGGCCGATCGAGAAAGCGCAGCATACATATGGGTATGTGAGCATTTATCGGAGGCCTGCAACGCAGCCATTGGGCCTCAGATGGGGTTTTGAAACCACTTCTAGGGGAATACTATGCTCTATCCGGCCACCAGAATATCTTCAACCTTTTTGACAAATTCCAAAAGATCGAATGGTTTGGAAATAACGTTCGTAAAACCCAGTTCGGCCATTTCATTGAGTTTGGCGTGATCCGGATAGCCCGTTGAGACGATCACTTTCATGTCAGACAGTTCGGGTTCATTCTTGATAATTCTGCAAACTTCAAGCCCATCCATTTCAGGCATAAAAATGTCCAGAATCAGAAGGTCCGGGCGATAGGTCCCCAGCTTAATCGTTGCTTCGATCCCGTTGGCCGCCTCCTCGATTAAATAGGGCCGATCTTGATTTAGTGTCAGGGCTTCGATCAGCATCTCCCTTATGGCCCTATCGTCATCCACAATCAAAATTTTAACGGCTTCGCGCTTTAAAAGGGTGGGCAACGAAACGGTAAAGGTGGTCCCTTTCCCTTCCCGGGTTTTAAAAGAAATATCCCCACCATGCGCCTGGACGAGACCATAGGTTACCGAAAGACCCAGACCGGTTCCGCCCTGTGCCTGTTTGTCGGTAACAAACGGCAAAAACAGCTTATCGGCAATTGCAGGTGATATGCCGCCACCATTATCGGCTATATGCAGGTAAATACGCGCGTCTTTTCTTTTAAACCCGGTGCTTATCCGGATGATACCATCGGCATGGTCAATCGCTTGAATTGCATTGATGATAATATTTAAAATGATTTGCTCGATACTCTGGAGATTTCCCGCGATTAAGGGCAGATTTTCATCCAGATCGAGCTGGATCCGTACGCCAGATTTTCTTAAAGTCGTTTGCGCCAGGCGCATGGCATTTTTTACCGCCATATTAACCTGCACCGTTGACTTTTCAGCTACATTTGACTGCTTCGAAAAATTTTTCAAATCGGAAACTATTTTTGCAATCCGATTGGCGGCCATATCCATATCCGCAACCAGCTGGGGCAAGTTATCCTTCAAAAAATCATATGTAAATCCGCCGTATTTCTGATGCGGCACCCTTTCTTTTTGCTCCATCAATACCGGCAGGAGGTCAGACCAAATCTTTTCAATCAGCGGCAAATTATACATAATCAGATTAATCGGATTATTAATTTCATGCGCCACGCCCGCCACCAGGGTTCCCAGTGTTTCCATTTTTTGGGACTGGTGGAGCTGCAGCTCGCTTTCCTTCAAGGCTTTTTCGACCCGCCGGCGCTGGGATTCCAGCTGTTGCGTCTGCTTGCGCAGCGCCATCAGGTCCTCGATGAGTTGTTGCCTGGATTTTTCCTGATCTTTCATCACTTTCTCTTGAGAATGTAAGGCTAAATAGCGGTGTGGCGCTCAACTGCTAACTTGCCAACACAATCAGCGGGCCGCAAATACGGACTATATTTTTACGCATTCAAATGTTGCATTTGTTTTTAAGGTCATTGAAGCAATCTTTTGAAACTGATCTGTAACATCCGATACGAAAAGGGTCAGCCTGCCATTTTGGGCCAGCTGTCTGTCGATCTCAACGTGATGGTCCAGAAATCTTTTAAGATCTTCGGCAACGCTGATAGAGGAGTCGATCAAATGAACCCGTCTTCCAATTTTTCGTTGAATGACCGCTTTCAGAAGTGGATAGTGGGTACAACCCAGAATGAGCGCATCAATCTGACGCGCTTTCAGGGGCTGGAGATATTTTTTTATGATCATCGCCGTCTCCGGCTTTCGTAACCACCCCTCCTCAACTAAAGGTACCAGGAGCGGGCAGGCAATCGAATAAACTTTGGCGGCGGGCTGCCGTTCGATTATCTTTTTCTGATAAATACCGCTGGTTACGGTTGCGCGTGTGCCGATGACGCCGAATCTGAATGTTCTGGATGAATTCACGGCAAGTTCGACCGCGGGTGTGATAACTTCGAAAATGGGCACAGCGAATCGCTCCAGAACCTGGGCAGTGGCAACACTCGAAGCCGTATTACAGGCAATAACGATTACACCGGCTCCCCGGCTCAGGAGAAACTCAATGTTTTTTACCGTGTAACCAATCACCGTTTCGGGGCTTTTCGTCCCATAGGGCGTATGGGCTGTATCACCGAAGTATACAATATCGTACCCCGGAATCTTTTGCATAACTGCCCTGGCGACGGTTAAACCACCCACCCCTGAGTCAAAAATTCCAATCATCATCTTGAAATTTTAAATGGATTTGTCAATGAATTCACAGACGCATCTTTGTATCTGATCGTCGCTAACGTCTAGCCGCATTCCGGGACACGAGGCCGCCATTGCCTTCCAGTTTTTTGGGTCTACCAAAATACTCTCGATAAACGGCCAATTTCTGCACATCCGCGGTTTGACCGCATGAATGCCGCACAGCTTATTCCAGAATATACAATAACCGTCTGTCCCCTGAGCAATCAAGGGTCTGCCGCCCGACATCTGGCAGTAGCGTTTGATAAATGTATTGGGTTCCAGACCCAGATATCGGCTGATCATGTCGATCTCGCGTTCGGTGATATAGGTGCCACCATACCCTTTACAGCAATCCCCGCAACGTCGGCATGCAAACAAATCCCCTTGTGCGACGGTATCAAATGTCATGACGTGCCTCCATGGCTTTTTTTAGCGTCACCTGATCCACATATTTCAGATCCCCTCCCATGGGCACACCGGACGCAATTCGCGTCACCTTGACCGCATAAGTTTTTAGGCGCTCGGCAATAAAGGACGCTGTGGCTTCACCCTCAACGCTGGTGCTGGTCGCCAGGACAACCTCTTTTGTCTGGCCGCGCTTGATTTTTGCGATTAACTCACCCAGGCGGATATCTTCGGGGCCCACCCCGTTCATCGGTGAAAGCACACCGGACAAAATATGATACCGGCCGATAAAGGCACCCGATTTTTCCATGGCCACCATATCCGCAGGCTGTTCAACAACACATAAAAGAGATGCATCTCGGGCAGGATCCGTACATATACTGCAAACCTCATCGTCGCTTAGACCATAACACAGCGTACATAAACGGACTTTCTCTTTAGCCTCCAGGATACTTTTTGATAATTGCTCGGCTTCCTTGCGCGGCGCCCGCAGGATGTGCATGGCCAGGCGTTCGGCGGTCTTTTCTCCAACCCCGGGCAGTTTGCTAATGTTTTTTATTAAATTAACGATCGTGGCGGGATAATGGCTCATATTCGATGTTACCCTTATGAGAATCAGTTGCGGTTTAGATTAGCTTAAGTCTTATTCGTATATTCACTGTTTATCGACGGTGTGTGTTTGTTGCGGGTTGCGGGTTTAAATACCGACAGCCCGAGCCGCGGAACGCGCAACTCGATCACATTATACCCGGAATATTCAGGCCGCCGGTCAATTTGCTCATTTCGGCGGCGACCATTTCCTGGGATTTGGTTAAGGCTTCGTTCACCGCGGAGAGTATCAAATCCTGAAGCATCTCAATATCTTCGGGATCGACCACCTCTTCTTCGATCTGGATGGATACGATTTGCTGCTTGCCGTTGGCAACGACCTTTACCATTCCACCCCCGGCAGCGGTTTCCACTGTTTTCGCAGCCATTTCTTCCTGTAGTTTTAACATCTGTGATTGAAGCTTCTGAGCCTGCTTCATCATGTTACCCATACCTTTCATCACCGATCCTCCCTGTTCGATCTAGAAGTGGTTTCAAAACCCCATCTGAGGCCCAATGGCTGCGTTGCCCCGCCAGCGCGGGATTCGCATCTGATTTTATGCAACAGGGTGCAGCACAGGCCTCCGATAAATGCTCACATACCCATATGTATGCTGCGCTTTCTCGATCGGCCTGCGCCTTGCCCTTGAA
>Ga0209536_100000749_pt1 | contig 53342 bp, 44 predicted proteins | sample DeeMarSeWOR28_12_FD_187461 | JGI IMG/M metagenome (GOLD analysis project Ga0209536, IMG submission 187461) | Marine sediment microbial communities from White Oak River estuary, North Carolina - WOR-2-8_12 (SPAdes) (version 2) | ecosystem: Environmental > Aquatic > Marine > Intertidal zone >... | reverse complement strand
AGACGCCCCGAAGATCTCGGACGGCGGGTGGCCGTCCTATGGGCAAGCGGCCGGCTAGCGGGACTCCGCCAGCATGGTCTGGTGATCGTTGAACCAGGCGTTGACCTCGGCATCGGCCTTGGCGAGCTCTTCGGCAGGCATGCGCTCGGCCAGGTATTCCTGGTGAATGCGGGCATCTTCGTCGCCAAGCTTCACGGCAACGGAGAACCACTTGAGCGCTTCGATCTTGTCCTGCTCGACGCTGAAACCGTTCTGGTACATCGTGCCGAGACTGACTTGCGCGGCCGTGACGCCGTTTTCGGAAGCCAGTGCGTACCACTTCATGGCTTCGACTTCGCTCATGGGCACGCCCCAGCCGTTCGCGTGCATTACACCGAGCTTGTACTGCGCTTCGCCGTGTGACTGATCGGCTGCCAGCCCGAACCACTTCAGTGCCTCGAGGTCGTCCATCGGCACGACGATGCCCTCGGAATACAGGAGACCCATGCCGTACTGGCTGTCGGCGTCGCCGCTTTCGGCGGCAGGCGCCCATACGGCCATGGCCTTTTCGAAATCACCGGCGTCGTAGGCCTTGCGGCCGTCCTCGTAGCTGCCCGCTGCGACGGCGGCGGACAAAGTCAGCGACAATATGGCCACGACGTAAACGAGAAACCTGCGCATTTTGCACTCCCTGGGCGGCGCATCCGCCCTCCCTTGGCTTTGCCTATTTGAGCTTGAGCGGGTCCGAAACGGCAATGCGGGGAAGTACCTAGCACCCAGCAAGATCAAGACCTTACGGGGATCGGGCGGTTACTGCGGGTGCAGCGCGTCCTTGCTGCGGCGCAGCTTTTCGGCGGCGATGTCGCCGAGTGAAAGCGCGAAAGCGACGTACAGCGCATCGAGCAGAGCGAGCTGCGCGAGCCGCGAACTCATCGGCGTGAATACACTGGTATCTTCGTGCGGGTCCCAGCCGAAAACGACGGTCGCGATTCGCGCCAGCCGCGATGCAGGGTTCGTCAGCGCGATCACAGCGGCGCCGTTGTCCGCCGCGGCGGCGGCTGCGCGATCGAGCTCGGGCCAACCGCCGAGATGCGAGACGATCACCAGGACATCTCCCTTACCGGCGATGGCGGCGGCCTGCAGGATGCTGGGAGTGTCCGTGTGCGCGCTGCAGGGGGTGCCGAGCCGGAAGAACTTGTGGCATGCGTCGGTTGCCACGTGGCCGGATGCGCCGAGCCCGATGAAGGTGATCTGGCGGGCGTCGCGGAGCTTCGCGGCTGCCTCGTCGATAGGGACCGAAGACAGCTGTGCACGCAGTTCCATCAGCGAGGAGATCGCCGCGTCGACCACCTTGGTAACCGCGTCGGCAGTTGCGTCGTCGGCGGCGACGTCGCGGTGCACGTAGCTGGCCGGCCGGCTCAGCGCCTCGGTCAGGCGTATGGTCAGCTCGCGGAATCCCGACAGCCCGACGCTGCGGCAGAAGCGAATGACCGTCGGCTCGCTGGCGCCGCACTCGAGCGCAACCTCGGCAAGCGTCGCGTCGGCCGCCTGCCTGGGATGCGCCACCACCCAGTCGGCCACGCGCCTCTCGGCCCGGCTGAGCGACGCTGCCTGCTGTTCGATACGGCTCAACATGTAGCAAAACTACAAAAATAATTGGCTATAATCCAGAAAAATTGTCAAAAACCGGTAATTTCGTAGTAAAATTTCAGCCTCACAGAGGGAATCTCGATGGCAAATTTTGTACCGGTCGACGTTTTCGACCTCGTCATATTCGGCGGTACCGGGGACCTGGCAATGCGCAAGCTGTTGCCGGCCCTGTACCACCGCGAGCGTGACGGCCAGGTCACCGGCGACAGCCGCATCATCGCGGCGAGCCGCGGTGAACTCGGGCGCGACGAGTACCTGGGTCTCGTGGAGGCGGCACTCCGCGAGAATCTCGGCAGCGGCGACTTCGAAGAGGCCGAATGGGCGAAGCTGCGCGAACGCATTCATTACGTGCAGAGCGATGCCTACGCTCACGACAACTGGGGCGCGCTCGCGGGGTTGCTGGCGGGCGCCGAAGACCGCATCCGCGTCGCCTACCTCGCGACGGCGCCGAGCCTGTTCGGCACCATCGCGCAGGGACTGAAAAAGAACGGCCTGGTCACGGCCAACAGCCGCATCGTCCTGGAGAAACCGCTTGGGCACGACTACGAGTCGGCCTGCGCGATAAACAACGAAGTGGGCGACTGCTTCGCGGAAAACCAGATCTACCGCATCGACCATTATCTCGGCAAGGAGACGGTGCAGAACCTGCTGGCGCTGCGCTTCGCCAACTCGCTGTTCGAGCCGCTGTGGCGGCGCGGCGCAATCGATCACGTGCAGATCACCGTCGCCGAGGATCTCGGCGTCGGCGGCCGGGTGGAGTACTACGACAAGATCGGGGCGCTGCGCGACATGGTGCAGAACCACCTGCTGCAGCTTGTCTGCCTGGTGGCGATGGAGGCGCCGTCCAGCCTGCATCACGACGCCGTGCGCGACGAAAAGATCAAGGTGCTGCGCGCACTGCGGCCGATCACGGGCGACGCGGTGCGAACCAGCACGGTGCGTGGCCAGTACACGGCCGGTGCGATCAACGGCAAGACCGTGACCGGCTATCGCGACGAACTCGGCGAAACCACGAGCAGCACGGAGACCTTCGTCGCGCTGAAGCTCGAGATCGACAACTGGCGCTGGTCGAACGTGCCGTTCTACCTGCGCACCGGCAAGCGGCTCAAGGGCAAGCACTCGGAGATCGTGGTGCAGTTCCAGGAAGTGCCGCATTCGATCTTCCCGGAACAGAAATACAACGTCGCGCCGAACCGCCTGACGATACGGCTGCAGCCCGACGAGGGCGTGAAGCTCTCGGTCATGGCGAAAGAGCCCGGTCCCGGTGGCTTCGACCTGCGCCCGGTGTCGCTCGACCTTAGTTTCGAAGAAACCTTTGGCGCGCGCTACCCGGACGCCTACGAGCGGTTGCTGATGGAAGTGCTGCGCGGCAATCCCGCGCTGTTCATGCGTCGCGACGAGGTCGAAGCCGCCTGGCACTGGATCGACACGATTATCGAAAGCTGGGCAGGGTCGAAACAGAAAGTGGAATCCTACGTTGCGGGCTCGTGGGGTCCGGCCGCTTCCTCCTTGCTGCTGGATCGCGACGGCCGCGCATGGCATCCGGACGTTTGAGGACTACGAGCGAGGAATTTATGGAGCATATCTTCGACAGTCGTGAACAGGCGTCCATCGCCGCCGCCGAACACATCGTCAAGGCACTCATGCGGCGCCTCGAGGCGCACGGCGAGGCGTCGCTCGTCGTGAGCGGCGGCAGCAGTCCCGCAGGCGTATTCGCGGAACTTGCGAACAAGGCGTTGCCCTGGTCCGACGTGCACGTAATCCTGAGCGACGAACGCTGGGTGCCCGCCGATCACGAGGACAGCAACGAGAAGCTGGTGCGCGACACGCTGCTGACCGGCGGGGCGCGGGATGCGACGCTGTTGCCGGTCTACAAGCCCATAGTGACCATCGAGGAGCGCTGCATCGCGCTGAACGAGGAACTCCGCCAGGCACCTTTCCCGTTCGCCTGCGCACTGCTCGGCATGGGCGAGGACGGCCACTTCGCATCGCTGTTTCCCGATGCGCAGAACCTCGAAGAAGGGCTGGACGTCGACTCGCGCCAGCTCTGCATCCCCGTCAACACCGCCGCGAGCCCGCATCGGCGGGTGAGCCTGACACTGTCCGCGCTGTCGCGCAGTGACGAGATCCTGCTGTTGATTTTCGGCGACGCCAAGCGCGCGGTCTACGAGTCCGCCAAGGAGTCGCCGAACGGCCACCCCGTATGCCACCTGCTGCGGCAGAAGCGCGCACCCGTGCATCTCTACTGGGCACCCTGATATTCCCGAGGCATCTTTCCCATGAAACCAACGATCGAACGCGTCACAGAGAGGATCCGGCAGCGCAGCGAGGCATCGCGCAGCGGCTACCTCGCGCGAATCCGGGACGCTGCCAACGGCGGCCCGTCGCGCACGGCCATGTCGTGCAGCAATCTCGCGCACGCCATGGCGGCAAGCAGCAACATCGAGAAGAAGGCACTGGCGGGCAATACCGTGCCGAACATCGGCATCGTCTCCGCCTACAATGAAATGCTGAGCGCGCACCAGCCTTTCGAGACCTATCCGGCGATTATCAAAGACGCCGCCGCAAGCCATGGCGCTGTGGCGCAGTTCGCCGGCGGCGTGCCCGCGATGTGCGACGGCGTGACGCAGGGCCAGGACGGCATGGACCTGTCGTTGTTCAGCCGCGACGTCATCGCGCTGTCCACGGCCGTCGCACTGTCTCATGACATGTTCGACGCCGCGGTTCTTCTCGGCATCTGCGACAAGATCGTGCCAGGTCTCGTGATCGGTGCGCTGTCGTTCGGCCACCTGCCGGTCACGTTCGCCCCGGCCGGGCCCATGGTGTCGGGGCTGTCCAACAAGGAAAAAGCGCAGGTTCGCGAGGAGTACGCAGCCGGGCGTATCGGCCGCGACGAGCTGCTGGCGGCGGAGTCGGCCGCCTACCATGCGCCCGGGACCTGCACGTTCTATGGCACCGCGAACAGCAACCAGATGCTGATGGAATTCATGGGGCTGCAGTTGCCGGGGGGGTCGTTCGTGAACCCCGGTACGGAGCTGCGTGAGCAACTGACGCGCGAGGCCGTGAATAACATCCTGGCAAGGACGAACCTCGGCGACGACTATGTGCCGATCGGCGAGATCGTCGGCGTAAAGGCGATCGTGAATGCGATCGTCGGCCTGCTCGCGACGGGGGGCTCGACGAACCACACGATTCATCTCGTGGCTATCGCGAAGGCCGCCGGCGTCGTGATCGACTGGGAAGACTTCTCGGAACTGTCGCGTGCCGTGCCAACGCTGGCGCGCGTCTATCCGAACGGCGTGGCCGACGTGAACCACTTTCACGCGGCCGGCGGCCTCGGCTTCGTTATCCGTGAACTGCTCGATGCGGGACTGCTGCACGAAGACGTGCAGACCATACTCGGCCCGGGCTTGCGGAAATTCTGCAGGGAGCCATTCCTGAAGAACGGGAAACTCGAATGGCGTGATGCGCCCGAGAAGAGTCTCGATGAGGACATCGTGCGCCCGGCGAGCAGCCCATTCGATGCGGAAGGCGGGCTGCGGCTCGTCGCCGGCAACGTCGGCCGCGCGATCGTCAAGGTATCCGCGGTCGACCCGAAGCATCGCTCGATCAAGGCGCCGGCAAGAGTATTCGCTTCGCAAGCGGCATTTACCCAGGCGTTCAACGACGGCGAACTGGAGATGGATTTCGTTGCGGTGTTGCCCGGCCAGGGGCCGCGTGCCAACGGCATGCCGGAATTGCACAAGCTCACACCCTACCTCGGCGTATTGCAGAACCGCGGATTCAAGGTGGCGCTCCTTACCGACGGCCGCATGTCCGGCGCATCGGGCAAGGTGTTGGCCGCCATCCAGGTGACGCCGGAGGCGCTCGCGGGCGGCGCAATCGGCAAGATACGCGACGGCGACGTCGTCACCGTCGACGCGGGTGGCGGCACGATGGCAGTGGACGCGGTTGACATCGATTCGCGGCCCGGAGCCGATTTCGCGAACCGGCAGGTCGGCATGGGACGCGAATTGTTCGCGGTGTTCCGCGAGCGCAGCGCAGGTGCGGAGCAGGGCGCCGGCATATTCACGGTGGTGGACGCATGAACGCGGCCGAATTGCTTGCGGCGCAGCGCATCGTCCCGGTTGTCGTGATCGACGATGCGTCGAACGCGGTGCCGCTGGCGGGGACGCTGCTGGAAAGCGGCCTGTGCGCAATCGAGGTGACGTTGAGAACGGCGGCCGGTCTCGGTGCGATCGAGCGCATAGCGAAAGAGGTGCCCGACATGCTCGTTGGCGCGGGCAGCGTGCGGCGTGCCGCGCAGGTCGCAGACGTGAAATCGGCCGGTGCGCGTTTCGCGGTCAGTCCCGGATCCAGCGATGCGCTGCTGGAGGCCGTCGCCGACGCAGAGCTGCCGTTCGTGCCCGGCGCGGTCACCGCGTCGGAGACGCTCAAACTGCTGGAGCTCGGTTACACGCTGCAGAAGTTCTTTCCTGCAGAACTGTCCGGCGGTGCCGCGTTTCTCAAAGCGATCGGCGCACCGATCCCCGAAGTCGGATTCATGCCGACCGGAGGCATCGGGCCGGACAACGCGAAGGACTACCTTTCGCTGGCGAACGTCGTTTGCATCGGCGGCTCCTGGATCGCGCCGCCAGCATTACTAAATGACAGGGACTTCGCTGCTATCGCGAAACTCGCGGCCGCAGCCGCGGCTCTCACAGCCACTTTCGAAAGCGGAAGTAGACAAGCATAGCCGCGCTGGTCGCGAACATAACGACGACCGCGATCACGAATCCGCGCGGCGACTCCAGGCCGGGCAATCCCCCGACGTTCATGCCGAGAAGTCCCGTCACGAAGGTGAGTGGCAGGAAGATGGCCGCGACGACGGAGAGCACGTACATGCGCGTGTTCTGCTCCTGGGCGAGTTCGTTGAGCAGCTCCTCCTGTAATACGACTGCGCGCTCCCGCGCGAGATCGAGGTCCTCGAGGTAACGCGTGACGCGGTCGGCTTCCTCGCGCAGGCTATTGCTCTCGGAATCGGACAGCAGGGTGCCGGGGTTCCTGTACAGGCGGTCGAGCGCGTCGCGTTGCGGCGCAACGAAGCGCCGCACCGAGGCAATCTGCCGGCGCAACACGGCGAGCGATCGCCGCCGCACCTGCACGGCGTCGCCGGTTTCTGATTCCTCGATGGACGACAGCCGGTCTTCGATCGTGTCGACGAAGCCGCCGATGCGGTCGGCAAGCCGGCCGACGAGCGCAGCGAGGAACTCGCCGCTGGACTTCGGGCCCTGCCCCTGGTCGAGTTGCTCCCTGAGATCCTGGACCGACAACAGCTTCCTGCGCCGCGTGCTGACAATCCGGTCACGTTCGATCCACAGCCGGATCGACACCATGTCCTCGGGGTCTTCGCCGGGATTCATGTTGACGCCGCGCAGCACGGCGAGCAAGCCATCGCCCACATTCAATGATCGTGGCCGCGTTTCGTCGGCGCTGAGCGCATCGACGACGAACGGCTCGAGACCGAGAACGCTGCGCAACCATTTCCGCGGCGGCCGTTCGACGACGTCGAAGTGCAGCCACAGCAGGCCGTCGTCGGGCTGCCAATTCTCTATGTCGTCAGGCCCGACGTGCGTCGCCCCGCCGTTTCGGTCGAGTAACAATGCGTGCAAAAGGCCGTCCGGTATTTTCGCGGCCATCGGTGCACCTCGCTAGCCAGTCAAACGATTATCTGTATAGTAGGTCGCGGACAAAACGGGGTCGAGAACCATCCCATGAATTCTGCCCGGAGCAGCAAGAAAAAGGACGATACCTGCCTGCTGATCGGCGACATCGGCGGCACAAACGCACGTTTTGCGCTGGCCGACACCGGTAAGCCCGGTTTCTCGAACGCGCTCACCCTGCAATGCAACGACTACAAGTCCGCGGATGCTGCGATCAAGCACTACCTGGAGACCGTACAAGCCGGGACACCTGGCGTTATTTGTCTCGCGGCTGCCGGCCCGATCATCGACGGGCGCGTTCGGTTCACAAACAACCATTGGGAAATCGCGACGGCCGAACTCGCCGCGGATTTTTCTATCGACGCGGTACAGTTGCTGAACGACTTCGAGGCGATTGCTTACTCGGTACCGTTCCTCGGCAAAGAAGACTGCATGCCCATCGGCCTGCCTGAGCCCAGGCCGCTGGATGCAGACGACTACATGGTTGGCATCATCGGGCCGGGTACCGGTCTCGGCGCGGTCGGCTTGCGCAAGCACGGCGACCTCCTCCTGCCGATCGCCGGTGAAGCAAGCCACGGCGGCTTTGCTCCGGAGAGCCAGGTACAGATCGACATCCTCAAGGCACTACGGGAACGCTTTGACCGTGTATCCAGCGAGCGACTGGTGTCGGGTCCCGGACTCGAGAACATCTACTGGGCGCTGGTGCGCATCCACGGCGAGAAACGCGCACACCTGGCGCCGGCCGACATCTTCAAAGCGGCGATGGACAACACCGATACGCTGGCTGCGGAAGCCGTGCAGATGTTCTTCGAGGTGTTCGGCCAGGTTGCGGGTGATCTCGCGCTGACGCTGGGCGCCGAAGACGGGATCTTCATTGCGGGCGGTATATCGAAACGTTACCCCGACTTGCTGAAAAACAGCGGTTTTCGTCACGGGTTCGAGAGCAAGGGCCGGCACCGCTCGTACATGGAGCGGATACCGACGCAGCTCATCCTGCACGACCAGCCGGGACTGCTCGGCGCGGCCTACTGCGCCCTGAAGCTTCACCAGGCCTGAGCAGCCTGCTGCTCAGATAACGGGATCGTGCCCCATGGCGGTGCTCGAGTTCGGGCGCGGTGTGGCGGTGACTCCGTCGGTGTGACGCGGAAAGGCGCTGGCATCGATCGTTTCCTCGTAGCCATGCCAGGTCGCGTAACCGATTACCGGGATCAGGAAGACCAGGCCCACGAAAGCCGTGACTACCCCCAGCACAAGTGAAAAGACAATGATCGTCAGCCATACGAGCATCGCGCCCTTGTTCCTGAGCACCGCGTTCACCGATGTGACGATCGCTGTGATGCTGTCGACGTCGCGGTGCATGATCATCGGCAGCGAAAAAGCGCTGGCCGAGAATGTAACGGCGGCGAAGATCGCGCCGACGCCGCTGCCGAAGGCGAGGAAGCTGACCAGTTCACTCGTCGTCGGATTGCCGTCCGTCGGGTACATGACGGCGGTAACGATGACGGCTGCACGGGACCAGACGAGGAAGATGACCAGGAGTGCCAGCGCGAAAACAGCCTCGTTGCCGATATGGCGTTTGAACGCGGCGCGCAGGCTGCGCGTCAGCACCGGCTCCTGGCCGCGTTCGAGCTGCGCGCTTATGGCGTAGAGACCGACACAGACCAGCGGTGCAAGGAACACGAAGCCGCCGAGCATACCGAACATAATCCACTGGCTGCCCCGGAACCATGCGACGAGCGACACCGCGCCGATCAGCACGGCGACCGCGAGCCCGTAGACCAGGCTCTGCTGCGGCGCCTGGATGAGGTCGGCCACGCCCAGGCGAATCCAGCGAAACGGCGCCCAGAAAGAGAGTTTTCGGCACGGAGCCACGAACGGCATCGTGTTCCGATCGACGGCGTCTTGGTGCTTGCTCATGGCCGTATTCCCGGTTCCAGCCCGTTTCGATCATCGGCTATTTGCGATGGGCAGGCAACGACACGGGTATAGGCGTTTTCCGATGTTTTCTGGTATTGTGCGGCGCACAATAAAACTGTTGCGGCGCACAATACGACCGCTGCAGCGGTGCCCGGATCAATTGCACAGGAGAACCCGATGGACCTCGCAGGGAAGACAATCGTGATCACGGGCGGTGCCCGCGGCCTCGGCGCAGCCATGGCGAAGCGGCTGGCCGCCGCCGGCTGTAAGCTGGCGCTCGTCGACCTGGACGAAGCGGCACTCAAATCGATGGCGAAGGAATGCAGCGACGCAGGTTCGCCGCAGGTGCAGGGCTACATCGCCAACGTCGCGAAGGAAGCGGAGGTCGAGGCGCTGTTCGACGACATCGCCGCGGATTTCGGGTCAATCCACGGACTGGTGAACAACGCCGGCATCATCCGCGACGCGCTGACGCTCAAGTACAAGGAAGGCAAGCAGGTATCGAAGATGACGCTCGACCAGTGGCAGGCGGTCATCGACGTGAACCTGACCGCCGTGTTCCTGTGCGGCCGTGAGGCGGCGGCGAAGATGATCGAGGCGGGCGAGAAGGGCTGCATCATCAATATCTCCTCGATCTCGCGCTCGGGCAACATGGGCCAGGCGAACTACTCGGCGGCGAAGGCCGGCGTGCAGGCGATGGCCGTGGTGTGGGCCAAGGAGTTTGCGCGTTACGGCATCCGCTCGGCGTCGATCGCGCCGGGCTTCATCAGCACGGATCTTGTCATGTCGATGAAACCCGAAGCGCGCGAAAAGATGACCAGGCCGATCCCCGCCAAACGCCTGGGTGAGCCGGACGAAATCGCGCACACGGTGCAGTTCATCCTCGAAAACGACTACGTGAACGGCCGCTGCATCGAGGTGGACGGGGCGCTGCGGCTGTAGGGGCGCCACAGTTGCAGGAGCGGTTGTCGAAGCGCGACCGATCGCGGGCCGAGGCCCGCTCCTACAGGGCGCGATTGATCGCAGGCCGAGGCCCACTCATACAGGCGCATCATTTGCGGGTACCATGGTCGGTCCGCCCACAAAGGAGTGACCGACCCGCCATGCAGTACAAAGCCGTCAAACTCGTCAAACGCCCGAAACTGACCATCACCCCGGACGTGTTCGAGGTGGTAACCCTCGAGACCCCGGAGCTGGAGCCCGGTCAGCTACTCCTGAAGCAGACGCACATGTCGCTCGACCCGGCCATGCGCGGCTGGATGAGCGAGGACCGCGGCAGCTACATCCCGCCCGTCGAGCTTGGCGAGGTCATGCGCTCGAGCGGTGTCGCCGAGGTCGTCGAGTCGAGGCACGACGGGTTTGCTGTAGGCGATCGCGTGGTCGGCATGATCGGCTGGACCGAGTACGCCGTCGGCGACGGCCAGGGGCTGAACAAGCTGCCGCCGGATATCTCCGCCGAAGCCGTGCTTTGTGTACTGTCACTGCCCGGCCTCACGGCCTGGCAGGGATTGATGGAAATCGGCAAGCCGAAGGCAGGCGAGACGCTGGTCGTGTCGGGCGCGGCCGGCTCGGTGGGTTCCATGGTCGGCCAGCTGGGCAAAGCCGAAGGCCTCACGGTCGTCGGCACCGCGGGCACCGACGAGAAGTGTCGCTGGCTCGAAGAGGAACTCGGCTTCGACGCGGCGATCAACTACAAGGCCGACGACCTCGAACGGCAGATCAGGGCGGCGACGCCGAACGGCGTCGACCTGTTTTTCGAGAATACCGGCGGGCCCGTGCAGCACATCGTGTTCAGCCAGATGAACGCGCACGGCCGCATCATCGTTTGCGGCATGATCGCCGACTACAACACGGCGACGCCGTCGCCGGGACCGAACTGGCTCAACATCATCAGGAAACGCCTCACGATCACGGGCTTCACGATGCCGGACCACTGGGACCAGGTGCCGTATATGATGCAGAAACTCGCGGAGTACCTGGCCGCCGGCAAGCTCAAGTACCGCGCGCACACCTTGCACGGCCTGGAGAGCGCGATCGAGGGCATCAACCTGCTGTTCACCGGCGGCAACACCGGCAAGCTCATGGTGAAACTGTAGGAGCGGTTCGCGGGCCCAGGCCCGCTCCTGCAGGTGAAACGCGCGACTGTAGGAGCGGTTCTCGAACCGCGATCCGGTCAGTCCGGATTCGGCACCAGTTCTTCGTAAAGTGCGATGGTCTTACCGACCGTGTCCTCGTTGCGGAATTGCGTACCAATGCGTTCGCGGGCCGCTTCGCCCATACGGCGCCGTAGCTCGGGGTCGCGGTAGAGCTTCTCGAAGGCTTCGGCCAGCGCCCGCGCATCCTTGATCGGCACGACATAGCCGCACTCGCCATCCACGACGAGTTCGGGGCTGCCGCCGCAGTCGGTGACCACCGGCGGTACGCGGTAGGCCATCGCCTCGATGATCGCGCGGGCGAGGCCTTCGCGTTTCGTCGACGGCAGCGAGAATACATCGCAGGCAGCTGTCACCGCGGGCGCATCGCTGCGGTGACCAATGCGGTGAATGCGTTCGGCGACGCCGCTGGCTTTGATCTTTCGCGTCAGCCTGCGGTCGTCCATGCGTCCGATCAGCAGCAGGTGTGCGGGGATGTCGGGCGGCAACATGGCCAGCGCGTCGACGAGGTATTCCACGCCCTTGCGGGGGCGGTAGGCCGCCGTGCAGCCGATGACGAACGCGTCATCGGGGATACCGAACTGCGCGAGATCGGCCGGCTCGTCCGCGTACCACTCCAGCCTGTGGCCCTTGTGGATCGTGACCGGGCGCTCCGCCGGCATGCGCAGGAATGCCGGCTGCATGTGCAGGAACCACTGGCGGATGGCTTCGCACACGCAGATGATCCGGTCGATGCGCGGATTGAGGTAGCGCATCCAGGACATCGGGTCGAGAAAGCTCAGGTTGCCGACGATGCCCCGGTAACAGACGACCTTCACCGGCAGTCCCTTGCAGGCACGCAGGCCGTTGGTCACGGCCTTGCTGTTGAAGGTATGCAGGATGTGGTAATCGCCGCGGATGAGCTCACCGCGCAATGTCGCGATATCGGCCCGGTTGAAATCGTGCTTCAGCTGCAACGGGATCGTCGGCACCCCCGCATCGGCGAGGGGCTGGAGATTCGGATGATCCGGCGGGATGGTTACCGTGATGCCGATGCCTGCGCGATGCATGCCGATGAAGGTCTCGATGGTCGGCCGGTCGCCGCCTTCGGTGATACACAGTGAACGGATTGCCACGGCAGGTCTGGTCCAGGAACTCGCTGGCGCCGAGCATATCACGCCGCCATTACACGACGAATCAGCTCGCGTAGAATCGGTCGCTCACGCAGCAGGGGAGATATCGTGAGCAAATTGCCCGAAGACGCCGGTACGCAGACGCTGGCCGTGCATGCCGGCGAGGCGCCGGACGAAGTGAGCGGCGCGTCCTCGCCCAGTATCGTCATGTCGACGACCTTCACGACGAAAGACGCTGAAGCCTTCTCCATCAAGGACTTCGATGAAGGCGACATGCCTTACATCTATACGCGCTGGGGTAACCCGACGACCAACCAGCTGCAGGAGAAGCTGCGCGTGCTCGAGGGCGCCGAATCCTGCCTCGCGTTCGCCTCGGGCATGGCAGCGACGTCCGCCTTGTTGCTGGGCTACCTGTCGCCCGGCGATCACCTGATAGTCAGCGATGTGCAGTACGCGGGCAGCGCCGAGCTCGTGCGCCACACGTTGCCGCGCTTCGGTGTCGACGTAACGCCGGTCGATACCAGCGACGTCAGCCACGTCGCGGCGGCAATTCGTAACAACACGAAGCTCATCTTCATCGAGACCCCCATCAACCCGATCATCCGGCTCACGGATATCGAGGCGATCGCAGAGATCTGCAAGGCGCACGGCGTCCGTCTCGCGGTCGACTCGACGTTCGCGTCGCCCGTGGTGACGCGCCCGATCGAACTCGGCGCGGATTTCGTCGTGCATTCGTTGACAAAGTACATCGGCGGCCACGGCGATGCGCTCGGTGGAGCACTGCTGGGTCCCGGCGACGTGATGATGGACCTGAACGAGGAAGCACTCGTGCACTATGGTGGTGTGATCAGTCCGTTCAATGCTTGGCTGATCATGCGTGGCATCGCGACGCTCCCTATCCGCATGCAGGCACATTCCGCGAACGCCATGCAGGTGGCCGAGTTCCTCGAGGCGCATCCTGCCGTCAAACGCGTCAACTACCCCGGGCTGCAGTCCCACCCGCAGCACGATATTGCGCTTCGGCAGATGACCGGTTTCTCCGGGATGCTGTCCTTCCAGGTCGAAGACGGCCCGGCGGTGGCCAGGAAGATGATCGACGAGCTGCAGGTAATCCACTACGCGGTGAGCCTCGGCCACCATCGCAGCCTCGTCTACTGGATCGGCACCGACCAGATCATGGAATCCAGCTACCGGCTCGAAGGGGAGCAGCTGCAGGCATTCCGCGAATATGCCGGTGACGGCGTGATGCGCCTGTCGGTCGGACTCGAGGACGCGGACGACCTGTGCCGGGACCTCGACCGGGTGCTGTCGCTGTAGGAGCGGTTCGCTCACCGCAGGCGATCGCGGGCCCAGGCCCGCTCCTGCGGAGCATGTCGATGCCGTAGGAGCGGTTCTCGAACCGCGATTTCTACTACGTATAAGACCTGCTTGTTCGTCGAATCGGGCGGTGCCATCCTCGCTTCTCAACCAAGAGGAGAAGGTCGATGCGAGTGATCCTGGTACCGGTTGCCGATCGTCCCGAATGCGCGCGTGCGCTGGACACGGCGTTCGAGTTGGGAAAGAAGCTCGATGCGAGCGTCAGCGGCTGCCACATCCGGCCGCACAAGGATTCGGACCTGACCCTGTCGTCCGAATTCGCGGCTGCTGCGTGGCGCAAGAAGAGCACGCCGACAGCGCCGGCGGCGGCCGAGACCCTGTACCGGAAGATGGCCGAGCAACACGGTTACGAGATGATCCGCCATGCCCGGGCCAAGCCGGGCGCCATGTGGGTGGAACGGGTCGGCTCGCCCCACAAGGTCATGGGTATCGTCGGGCCGATTGCCGATCTCGTCGTGGTGTCCCGGCCGAAGCGCCCGGATGGAGTAGCCGGCATGTTCGTCGATACGGCCCTGATGCGCGGTTCATGCCCGGTGCTGTTGCTGCCGCAGACGGGCCGCCGCAAGCTCGGTGAGCGCGTTTGTATCGCCTGGGACCAGGGTCCGCGCGTGGCACGTACGGTGAAGGCCGCGCTGCCGCTGCTAAAGCAAGCGGCCGCGATCACGATCGTGACCTGCGGACCGGAAGATCGGCCGGGGCCGAAGGCTGCACAGCTCAAAGCGTATCTCAAGCACTGGGGCATAAAGTCACAGCAAGTCAGGACGCGCGGCCGACACATCGAAACGGAACTCCTGGACGCCTGCAATGAGGCGAAGGCGGACCTGATCGTCTCCGGAGCCTACAGCCGCCAGCGCTGGTACGAGAAAGTGCTGGGCGGCACGACCGAGTTCCTGATTCACGAGGCGCGACTGCCGGTGTTGATGCAGCACGTCTGAGAAAAGCAGCCGTTTCGGCTTTCGAATTTGACAATAATCCCTGGTTTATCGGCCGCTTGCGTCAACCTGTGGCGCCTGACCGCGTTGTTGGTCATGACATCACGCAATTCATACCGTAACCAGGGAGAGGATCATGGACATAAGGAAGAGTGTCATTATCGCGGCCGGATTGTTGCTTTCTGCAGGTAGCGCTTTGGCTGATGCCGGCGACCGGGTCGAAAACCGTCTCGACCGCAAAGGCGACCGGATAGAGCAGCGCCTCGACAACCGCGGCGACAGGATCGATCGCAATCTCGACCGCAAGTCACGCCGCGCAGATGCAGCCGGCCGGGATCGGTTGTCAGAGCGCCTGGATCGCAAGGGTGATCGCATCGACCGTCGCCTGGACCGGCGTGGCGAAAGGATCGACCAGCGCCTGGATCGTCGCGGTCGGCAGATCGATCGCCGCATGGACCGCCGCCGGTAACCGGGAAAAGGGGCTGCGGCCCCTTTTTTCTTGTCGCGCCGAAGGGCTGTCTTGCCTTTGGCAGCGGCCGTCTGCCCAGCAGATTTCCGGGCAGAATGCTGGCTGCTACCGACCCGCAACGCCCGTCATCCGTACCTGATAAGATCGCTGCATGAATACCCTGCTGATGGTCTGGCTCTACGGTAGTGCCTTCATTCTCGTGGCGTATTGGTACGTCACAATCAGTCATCTGCTTCGAGCGCGCATCACCGCCGCAGACCTGACGAAATCCGTTGGCATCTCTTTGCTTATGCTTGTGCTCTGGCCCTACTTTCTTGTCAAGTGGCTCTGGTGCTTGTTGAGCGGCGACCTGACACGTGAGGTGATCCTGGAGCCTGTCAACAAGGCACCGGGCTCTCGAAACGAAGACCCGATGTAGCTACCGGGACAGCCGCCAGTTCGGGCCGTTGCTGTTCCCAGGGAACGACCGTGTCTGGCCGTCTGCAGCTGTCAAGATCAGGGTGTCCTGGTCGATCTGAATGGCCGCTCCGCGTGTGAGCTGACGCGCGGCCATGGGCCCTGAAACCGTCGACCGGGGAGCGACGGCTCACCACGCCACAGCTGCCATTCTTCCGGGTTGGGCTGGAATGTCGGCTACCGACCCGAGACGAGCATCAAAAAAGTTCTCGTGAAAGAGCGACGAACAATGCGACACTGCAGCTTCGGGTAAACAGGGGTTTCTCCAGGTCGACAACCGCTGTCAAGTCGGACACAGCAATCGACTGAGTTCGATTGAGCATCAGGATAACAAGTACATGCGCATAGCGGGATTGCCCGGCCTGGTTGCGCGCCGGTCAGATGTCTTATTGACCCTAATCGGCCTTTCCGGAATTGCGTTGCCATTTCTGCCTTTTGCGTCGGATTACGTTCCGATGTTTTCGGTAGAGTGGCGATGGCCATCGTATCCGAATATCACGCTGGTACTGCCATGCATGGTTCTTCCTCCGCTTATCAGTCTCGGCTACATCGTGCGGCTGGTCACCGGGCGATTTCCGTTCTGGGCCAATGCGGCAGGCTATGCATTAGCTGCGGCGGTGGCAGCGGGGTTTCTCGCCGGCCAAATCAAGGCTCTCGACTTGCCAGATCCACGGGGCATCTTCGTTGTGGGCTTGTTCTTTGTCGCATTTGCCGTTTCTGTATGGCTTAGCCGAAGTGCTGCTGAGAAGAGGAGTGAAATCCCTGCTCTTATATTATTGCAATCCGTATATGTCATCTTGATGGTATTCGGGCTCGCAATAGCAAGCTTCTGGGGTGATCTCCAAATTGGCGCATGGCTGGGTGTTGCGACATTGCTCGCCTATTTGCTGCAGATTGCGCTAGCGGTGAAGCAGTATCGTCCAGTGGTATTGCTGGCAATACCTCTGGCGCTGATCTTTTGGAACCTTGGATTTGCAGATTTTGCCTGACATTTGATCTTCGTTTATCCAAAAAAACTGGTACGACGAGTACCGCGTTTGTGTCGGGGGTCGACTGATTGCCGCGATACGGTAGCAGTTTCAAACCACTGCTTCTGACCGTGGCCGACCCCGGGGCTGTCTGAGGTAGAATGACGGCTTCTGGCGTTGGGCAGAGATCCGTGAGTCAACGTTCCGACCGCTATCTTGCCGCCTGAGGGGGAGAAGGAATGGGAGCTGAAGCACGTCGGCGTTTCCTCAAATTTCTTGCGGCAAGCCCGCTGCTTTGCTGTACGGCTGCGGGGCGTTTGTTGGCAGAGGAATCACTGGATGCAATCCGTCTGCCCGACTTTCTGATCGGGTCGCCTGAAGAAGCGCTGGACGTATTCGACTTCCATGCCGTTGCGAAGCACAAGTTGCCACCGGCGCACTATGGCTACCTTGCGACTGGTACCGACGGCAATGAGACCTTGTCCGCCAACCGGCGCGCTTTCGACGAGCTTTACCTGCGACCGATGCGCATGGTTGATACAAGCGATATCAGCCTGGAGACAACGCTGCTCGACGAGCAACTCAAGTCCCCGATCGTACTTGCACCGGTCGGCAGCCAGCGCGCCTTTCATCCTGACGCAGAACTCGCAACCGCGCGCGCCGCGAAGTCGCGCGAGCACCTGCAGATATTATCGAACGTAACGTCTAATCCGATCGAGGAGGTCATCGCGGCGCGCGGTCGGCCTGTCTGGTTTCAGCTGTACCCGACCAACCAGTGGTCGACGGGCAAGATGATGCTGGAAAGAGCGGAACGTGCCGGTGCTCGCGTCGTCGTGCTGACCGTCGACCTCAACTCTTCGAGCAACCGCGTACTGCTCGGCCAGTATGTACGGACAGACGATCGTGATTGCTCGTCCTGCCATGGTTCTGGGGGCGTTGACGATTTCCTGCGCCTGAACCCTATGTACGAAGGCTCGAATGTCACGTTCGCCGATTTCGACACGTCCGGCATGACGTGGGAATACCTCAACAGGATTCGCGAGGTCACGTCGATGAAGATCGTCGTGAAAGGCATCGTCACTCGTGAAGATGCTGCAAGCGCCGTCGAAGCCGGTGCGGACGCCGTCTACGTTTCGAACCACGGAGGCCGCGCTGAGGCGAGCGGCTGGGGTGCAATCGAGAGCCTGCCCGAGGTCGTCTCGGCGGTGGATGGCCGCGTGCCGGTTATGGTCGACAGTGGCTTCCGTCGTGGAACCGATATCTTCAAGGCCCTGGCACTGGGCGCGGACGCAGTGTGTATTGGCCGTGCCTACATCTGGGCATTGGCGGCCTTCGGCCAACCGGGCGTAGAAAAGGTTCTCGAGATGTTGAATGCCGAGCTGTCGATGGTGATGGGGCAGATGGGCGCACGAAGTATCGCCGCGATAGGCCCACAGCACATCGGCATTCGAGGTTAAGCACGCGAATCCCGCGGCCGAGATCGTTTGCCTCCGGCCGTCTCCGGCCCTGCAGGCGTTTCGGGGTAGAATGGCGGCTACCGACCCTTCGCGGTCAACCGCGACATGCCTTGAACGAGGATCAATCGTGAGCACAGAGAAAAACGGCGACGCGCCTCAACGCGATCCGGTGGACGATACCGCTGAAGCAGAGCCAAAACCGACTCAGAGCGGTCCGACCTTTACGGAGTCGCCGGATCCCCTGTCCGGTGTACGGAAAGCGACCGGTGAAGCATGGAAGAGCACTGAAGGCAGGACCGTATCGATGCGGGTCTACATCGGCTCTATCGTCGCGGTCATCGTGCTGATGATGTTGGCGCGATGCGGCGGATAGTGCCGCGTCTTACCCACTGCTGATTACCGCTCAGGCTCTCCGGTACCAGTGGACGCCACTCGCGTCCGCTTCCATGACCGCGTCCCCGGTTGCCAGCAGGTAATTGAGGTGGGCGATGGCCTCGCCGGTTGCCATCGTGCGATGACCGGCGGGTACCCGGCGTCCGAACAGCACGCGGAAGGTATCGACGACGCGGCAGGGTTCCGCAAGGTGCTCGTGCAGGATTTCGAGGCGCCGCAGATGCTCTGTCGTAATAGCGTCGATGCGCTCGTGAGCGCCGCGGAACGGCTTGCCGTGGGCCGGCAGCACGAGAACGTCCGCAGGGATCTGCTCTCGCAGGTCGGCCAGCGATTCCAGCCAGTGTTTTAGTGGATTCGCCGTCGGCTCCGTCGGCCAGACGCTCACGTTGGCGGAAATGGTCGGCAACACCTGGTCGCCCGAGATCAGAAGGTTCGATTCCTCGCAAAACAGGCAGGCATGCTCCGGAGAGTGGCCGCGGCCGATGAGCGCACGCCATGAGCGTTCACCGAGCGCCAGCTGGTCGTTCTCCTGGATGCGGACGTAGCACTCCGGCGGTTTCGATACGAGACGGCCGAAGAATCCGAAGCGTTCGCGATACTCCTGCAGCGCCTTGTCCGAGAATCCGGCCGCCGCGTAGAAGCGAATGGCTTCCTCGGGCGCCGGGTTGCCCGTATCGGCAACGAGCAGCCGCCCCAGCATGTACTCCTCGCGGGTCATCCACAGGTCGACGCCGAAGCGGCGGGTCAGCCAGCCGGCGCAGCCCATGTGGTCGGGGTGCAGGTGGGTTGCGATCACGTGCGTGACGGGCAGTCCGCGCATCGTGTCGTCGAAGACGCTGTTCCAGATAGTCTTGCTCGTTTCGCTGCTGATGCCGGTATCCACGATGGCCCAGCCGCCGTCGCCCTCGAGCAGCCACAGGTTGATGTGGTCGAGATCGAAGGGGAGGGGCATGCGCAGCCAATGTATGCCGTCTGCGACCGGCATCGTCTGCCCCGATTCCGGTTTGGAATCGAACGCGTACGTCGGGCTCACGCGGCCTTGTGCTCCATCGTAGCCAGCGTATTGATCTTGTTGGCCACACGCGTCCGCACTTCTTCGACAGCCGCTTCCTTGACCGGGCCGTAGCCACGGATATCCATGTACAGGCCGACGATCTCCGTCGCGAGGTCCAGGTTTGCGGCATCGAGCGCCCCGAGGAGTTGTTCCACCCGGTTTTCGAATTCGAGGATCAATGCACGTTCCATGCGGCGTTCGGCGGTCATGCCGAAAGGGTCGAAGCGGGTGCCGCGCAGGCCGCGCAGGGACGAGAGCAGTCGCAGCACCGGGATCATCCACGCGCCGAACTCTCGCTTGCGTGGACGGCCGCGTGCGTCGGTCTTCGAATTCAGTATCGGCGGCGCGAGATGGAAGCGCACGCGCGCCTTACCGCCGAAGTCACGCCGCAACGATTCGAGGAATCCGGTCTGCGTATGCAGCCGCGCGACCTCGTACTCGTCCTTGTAGCTCAGCAATTTGAAATAGCTCTTCGCAACGGCTTTCGCGAAACGGCCGTCCCCGCCGACGTCGCGCTCGGCACCGCGCGCTTTTTCGACCAGGGTCGAGTAGCGACGGGACAAGGCCTCGTCCTGGTAGTCCACGAGGAAAGTCGCGCGCCGCTCGACGATCCGGTCGAGGGTTTCGGGCGCCCGCAATTCCTGCGTCACCGCGAGATCCTCGACGTGCTCCGGGTGGTCCGCGGCGACGCGGCCCCACGTGAACGCCTGCTTGTTCTTTTCCACTTCGACACCGTTCAGTTCGATCGCCCGCATGATCGCTTCGTGCGATACGGGGACGAGGCCCTGTTGCCACGCCGCGCCCAGCATCAGCACGTTGGCGTAGATGGTGTCGCCCATCAGTCGGGCCGCCATCTTGTTCGCATTGAGCAGGGTGAGGTTGGATTCGCCGACGACGTTGCGGATGGCGTCGACGCGGTCGGCGGCACGCAGGCTCGTGTCGCGATGCCGGACGAAATCGCCGGTCGACATCTCGGCGGAATTCAGGACCGCGCGCGTGTGTCCCGGGCGGTAGGTCTTCGAGGCCTTCGGCGATGAGCTGACGACCAGGTCGCAGCCGATCAGTGCATCGGCGCGCGCCTGCTCGATGCGGACCTGGTTGATGTCGATCGGCTGCCGGGCAATGCGTATGTAACTGAGGACCGGCCCGAATTTCTGCGCAAAGCCCATGAAATCGAGCACGCTCGCGCCCATGCCTTCGAGATGGGCCGCCATCGTGATGAGCTGCCCGACGGTCACGACACCGGTGCCGCCGACGCCCGTGACCAACAGGTCGAAGCAGTGATTGATCTCCGCGATCCGGGGATCGGGCAGATCGCTCGCCGCGGTTTCCAGCCGGGCTACGCCGGACAGCGGTTTCGGCGGCTGCCGTTTGCCACCGTCTACCGTTACGAAGCTCGGGCAGAAGCCGTTGATGCAGGAGTAGTCCTTGTTGCAGCTGTTCTGGTCGATCTCGCGCTTGCGCCCGAACGGCGTCTCTTTCGGTATCACCGACAGGCAGTTGGATTCCACCGAGCAGTCGCCGCAACCTTCGCAGACGAGATCGTTGATGACGACGAATCGGTCGGGGTCCGGCATCTCGCCGCGTTTGCGGCGGCGGCGCTTCTCCGTCGCGCAGGTCTGCGCATAGATAAGTACCGTCACTCCCGGGATGTCCCTGAGTTCGCGCTGCACCGCGTCGAGGTCGCGGCGATGCGAGAACGTCGTGCCGCGGGGAAAGTCGGCCGCATCGAACTGTTGGGGTTCGTCGGAGACCACCGCGATGCGTTGGATGCCCTCGGCGTGAACCGAATTCGCGATACCAGCCACGCTGAGCGGGCCGTCGACGGGCTGCCCGCCCGTCATGGCAACGGCGTCGTTGTAGAGGATCTTGAACGTGATGTTGGTGCCGGCGGCGACCGCCTGGCGGATCGCGAGCGAGCCGGAGTGGTAGAACGTGCCATCGCCGAGATTCTGGAAGATGTGGCGGTTGCCGTTGAACTTCGAGCGCGTGATCCAGTTGACGCCTTCACCGCCCATCTGGATCAGGCCTTCCGTGTCCCGTTCCATCCAGCTCGCCATGAAGTGACAGCCGATGCCGGCTAGTGCGCTCGAGCCCTCGGGCAGTCTGGTCGAGGTGTTGTGCGGGCAGCCCGAGCAGAAGTAGGGCATGCGGGTCGCGCCTTCGACGCGGATGGCGGGTGCACGCTCGTCCAATATCCTGTCCGCGCGCTCGGTCAGGTTGAGTCCGCGGAATGCCTTGTCCAGCCGCCTGGCCACGATGCCGGCGACCTCGACCGGTGACAATTCACCGATCCAGGGAACGAGCGGCTGCTCCTTCTCGTCGAATTTGCCGACCATGCGTTCCGGTTTGCGGCCGGGCCGGTCGTAGAAATACTCCTTGAACTGGCTCTCGATGATGCCGCGCTTTTCCTCGATGACGAGCACTTCGCGCTTGTTCTTCACGAACTCGAGCGCGCCGTCGTGTTCGAGCGGCCACACCATGCCCACTTTGTAGACGTCGATGCCGATGCGGCGCGCTTCGTCGCGGTCGATGCCGAGCAGGCGCAGCGCTTCCATCAGGTCGAGATGCGCCTTGCCCGTGGTCACGATGCCGTACCGTGCGTCAGGTACGTCGAAGATCCGGCGATCGATCGGGTTGGCTGCCGCGAACGCGAGCGTCGCCGCCTTCTTCGCTTCGAGCCGTTCCTCGATCTGCGGCCCGGGCAGGTCGGGCCAGCGATAATGCAGGCCACCCGCTGGCATCTCGAAGTCCGGCGTCACGAATTGCGGATAGGCGGGCAGCTGCACCGACATTGCCGATTCGACCGTCTCGGAGATCGCCTTGAAGCCGACCCACATGCCGGAGAAGCGTGACAGCGCGATGCCCCAGAGGCCGAACTCGAGGTACTCGGCGACGCTCGCCGGGTTTACATGCGGCATCATGAAGGTGAGGAAGGCGACGTCCGACTGGTGCGGCATCGACGACGACACGCAGCCGTGGTCGTCGCCTGCGACCACCAGCACGCCGCCGTGCGGCGAGCTGCCGTAAGCGTTGCCGTGCTTCAACGCGTCGCCCGCACGATCGACTCCGGGGCCCTTGCCGTACCAGATGCCGAATACGCCGTCGACTTCGCGGTGCGGATCGGTTTCGACCTGCTGTGAGCCGAGCACGGCGGTCGCCGCGAGATCCTCGTTCACGGCCGGCAGGAACTCGATGTTGTTCTCGTCGAGAAACGCTTTCGCGCGCCACAGCTCCTGGTCGAAGCCGCCGAGCGGCGAGCCGCGGTAGCCGCTGACGAAGCCGGCGGTATTGAGGCCCGCGGCGCGGTCCATGGTGCGCTGCATCAGCGGTATCCGCACCAGCGCCTGCGTGCCCGTCAGGAACACGCGGCCGGACTCCCGCCGGTAGCGGTCGAGGAGTTCGTAATTGTCGAGAGGAAATGGGCTGGTCACTGGAGTGCGATAGGCGCTAAATAGTTTCAGTGGCAACTATATGGCAGCGTTCGCGGCTGATCAATAGAGTATGTGGGTTACCGTACATTCGGTCGGTTTTTACCCCAAAAGACCGTTGCCCTATTGCTCCTCGAAACCGGAAACGCTATACGACAGGGTACGCCAGATCGGATTACGGCGTGCAAAAATCATGAAAATCGCAATACGACATTCGCGCGTCCTGCTGCCGGTTCTGCTGGCGGGCGTCGTGTTGCGTGCATTCGTGCCGGCCGGCTACATGCCGGCGGCTCCGGGCAAGGGGCTGCTGTTCGAACTGTGCCACGACGGCATGCCCGTGGAGTTCATGTCCGCGCTCGCGGGACACGGCCAGCACGGTCACCACGGCGCGCATGAAGATCACGGCTCCACGAGTGACTGCAGTATCGGCCATATCCTGGCTCTCGCATTCGCGGACGCGCCCGAAACGCCGGACATTCCAATCGTGCCGGCAACAGGCTTCCAGGCCGCGCTGGTTGCCCCGATGCGACTGGCGTCCCGCCGCTTCGCGTACGCGGCTCGCGGCCCCCCTGTTCCGTAAGCAATAGCAAGCGCAGTACGACCACAGACTATTGCTGCCGGCGGCGCTTCGGCGTGCGACCGGTACTACGGGAGCAGAACAATGAAACCAACGAACAAGGCTGCCATCGCCCTGCTGGCGGTGGCGTGCACGTCGCCCGTGCTCGCCGAAGGCGAGACGGCGAGTGAAACCAGGACAGGCACCGAGGCGACCATCGAAGAGATCGTCGTGTCAGGCCAGAAACTCACGACACAGCGTGCGGCGATTGCGGTCGATCGCGAGGTCGTTATCGACACGGCGGAGGCTTTCAGCCGACTGCCGGGCGCGGATCGCAACAAGAACGGCCCCCTGACTGGAATTGCCCAGTATCGCGGCATGTACGGCGACCGGGTATCCGTCAATATCGACGGGCTCGGCATCATCAGCGGCGGTCCGAACGCGATGGATGCGCCGCTATCCTACGTGTCGCCCATGATCACGGAGGAGCTGACACTGGAGCGCGGCGTGCCGGGTGTCTCCAGCTCACCCGAGGCGATCGGTGGCCACGTCGATGCGACAATGGCGCGAGGCCGGTTCGGCGATGGCGATGCGTTCGGCATCAATGGCATGGCCGGTGCGCGGTACTCCGACAACGGGGACACGACTTCGGCGGCGGGCCGGCTGACCTTGTCGAACAGAGCACACCGTATCTCGGTCGTTGGACAGGCGGACCGCGGCGATGACCAGCGCACGCCCGCCGGGACCATCGTTCCCTCGGAGCTCGCCCGCGACCGCTACGATCTGAGCTACGCGTTCCGGGACGACAGGACGGCATTCCAGGCATTCGCGGGCCGGCTGGACACCCGCGATACCGGAACGCCGGCGCTCGCAATGGACATCCGCTATATCGACTCCGCACTCTACGGTCTCAGCCTGGAGCGGGAAATCTCGACGGCCACGCAGATCACGGCCAGGGTCGGCTACACGGACGTCGACCACGTCATGGACAATTTTTCGTTGCGGCCGCCGCCGGCGATGGGCATGCAGTACCGGCAGAACCGCGCCGGCGGGCGAGGCACGGTTTTCGCGTTGTCAGTCGATCGTGGTCTAGGGGAGTTCACGCTGCGGGGTGGCGTGGACGGCCGATTCGCCGAGCACGAATCCCTGATAACCAATCCCAACAACGCGATGTTCTTCATCGATAATTTCAACGACATACAGCGTGATGTCGCCGGTGCATTCCTGGCGCTCGAGCGCCAGACGGGTAATTCCGCCTGGGAAGCCGGCCTGCGCTATGTCGACGTCTCGAGTAGCGCTGGCGACGTCTCCGTCGGCGGTCTCGCGGATATGATGGCCATGAATGCGGCGATGCTTGCCGATGCGTTCAACGCGGCCGACCGGGATCTTTCGTGGGGCAATGTCGACGCCGTGATCAAGTACTCGCGCTACCTGGGGTCGAACGTGAAGTTCAATGTCGATATCGGGTCCAAGAGCCGCGCGCCGTCATACCAGGAGCTCTACCTGTGGTTGCCGTTGCAGGCCACCGGTGGCCTGGCCGATGGCCGTAACTACATCGGTAATCTCGGGCTGGACGCGGAGCGCTCCAACGAGATCGCGATCGGTCTCGACTGGGAAACCGACCGGTTCTCAATCAGCCCCCAGGCCTGGTTCAGGGATATCGATGACTACATAACGGGGACCCCGGCGGCAGTCATGCCTGCAAACATGCTCGCGATGATGATGTCCGGCAGCGGGGCGCTGCAGTTCAACAATGTGGATGCCGAGATTTACGGGTTGGACCTGGGCTGGCAGTTCAAGCTGTCGCAACGGGTTCATGTCGACGGCAATGCAAGTTACTCCCGCGGCCGGCGTACCGATATCAGCGATAACCTCTATCGGCAGGCGCCACCGAACGCGACTGTCGCGGTCAATTTCGTCGGCGAGTCCCTCTCGCTGCGCGGCGAGGTTGTTGCCTATGACCGGCAGGACCGGGTGTCATCGATCAGCGGGGAGCAGGCGAGCGCCGGTTATGCGATCGTCAATGGCCAGCTTACCTGGTACGCGCTGCCGTCACTGCGGCTCGAACTGCACGCGAACAACCTGCTCGATCGCGGATACCAGCATCATCTCGCCGGGGTCAACCGGGTCAGCGACGTCGAAATCCCGGTTGGCGAGCGGCTCTGGGGCGCGGAGCGGACGCTCAGCATAGGTGCCGTCATGAGCTTCTGACAGCGGGCGTAACGGCGCCGGCGAATCGGCGAGTATTCCCGATTCGCCGCGGACTGCCGCGGCGCCACGGGCTATTATGCGGCGGTTGCCGGGGAATCCTTTCGGCGCGGATTAGGGTAAATACCCCATTCCGCGGTGGGGCGTCGGATGCGACATTGCAAGGAAACAGGCGCCCATCGCCGGGTCCAGGCGTGCACATCTCGAATCGACGGGCGGCGCCGCGCGCTGTCCGCATGCCTTGCCGGGCGTGGGTATCCTGTTGCTCATCCCATCTAGGGTGAATCTATGGCTGTTTCAAAAACAAGACGGATCACGACACCGGGGTTTAGCGGGCTGATCTGTTCCTCTTTGCTGCTTGTTGCAGCGGCCCCGGCGTCCGCGGATTCTCAGCATGAATTTTTGCTGTTTCCGAGTGCCGACACCTTCAACACCTTCGGTGAGTCGGATCCGGCGGTCGAGGACTCCTCCGTACGCGGATCGCTCGACGTGCTGTACAGCTTCTCCACCGATAGATTCCGATTCCTCGCAGAGTACCTGCTGTCCACCGAAGAGTCGGAACTGGAGCGGCTCAAGGTGGGCTGGGCGTGGCGGGATGAGGTCATGCTGTGGTTCGGCCGCACTCATATCTCCTCCAAACACTGGACCAGCGAGTATCACCACGGTCAGTACCTGCAGACCTCGATAACGCGCCCCAGCCTCGAGGAATGGGAAGACGAGAGTGGCCCCATTCCGTCCCACGTCACGGGCGTGTCGCTCGACGTACGCCATTCGCTGCATGACGATGCATCGATCAACTACGTCATCGGGGTTGGCCTGGCGCCGAAGTTCGTCGGCCAGGAGCTCATGCCGTTCGACATGCTGGATCCGGAGTCCGGGCACGATCTGTCGGTTCACTTCAAGCTGAGCTACCGGCCCCGGCAGTTCGAGAACATGCAGCTGGGCCTGATCTCGTCCTGGAACGACATCGGGGTCGAATCGGAGTCGAGCCCCGCGCTTGCCGATCTCAGGCAGATCGAGCAACTCACGTACGGCGCATTTGCAGACTGGCAGTGGCGCAAGCTGCGACTGATAGCGAGTTTCGTCCGCTTCGACATGGACCTCGAGTATTTCGACGAGACCGTCAAGGACGATTTCGATCTCGCCTACCTGCAGCTCGAGTACCCGGTCAGCGATTCCGTTACCTTGTTCGGGCGCACTGATAACGGCTTCGGGGAAGACTGGTCCGCGTATCTCCGCCTGCTTCCCGCATTCGTCTCGCACAGACACATGCTCGGCCTGCGCTGGGACTTCGCAGACCGGCACGCTCTGACGATGGAAATCGCCGATACCGCGCAGCAGGCAGTTGTTACCGATCATGAGTACTTCAAGGAAGTGCGCCTGCAGTGGAGCGCCGTGTTCTGATGATTGCTCTGCGCCACATCGCACTGCTGGCGGCCCTGGTCCTGTTGCCGCTTGACGCGGCGAGGGCCGAGCGCATGGTGGTGCTCGTGACCGGCGCCAGCTGCCCGCTTGAGGAAATCACCAGCCTCGATGTGCGCAAGGCATACCTCGGCATTTCGGTCAGTGTCGACGGTCACCGACTGACGCCTATACAAGTTGTCGGCGACGAGTTACTCAGCAGTATCTTCTATCAGTCCATCGTCAGCATGTCCCGCAAATCCTACGAGCGCCGCGCACTCTCGCTGACTCTGAAGTACGGCACACCACGCGCGAAAAAGGTCGAGTCCGTCGCTGATGCAGCGGAGGTGGTCATCGAGCACGATTGCGGGATTGCCTACTTGTGGAAGGCAGACGCGGATCGGCTGCCAATGCTGAAAACGGTGAGGACGCTGTGGCAGGGCGAATGAATACGGTCGGGGGCCGGCTCGTCCTGATGCTACTGCTTATCCACGCGGTACTGATGCCCGCGCTGTTCGTCGCGCTGGCCGCCGTTATCGACCGCAACATCATGGATGCGTTCGTCGATGACGCACGTATCCACGGTCGAATCATCGGTGACAATATCGAGAGCGCCCTTGTGTCCGGCGATGGCGCAGCAGCCGAGCATATGCTCGACTCTGCCATTCTCGGAGGCCACAGCGTTTACGCGGCCATACAACGTAAGGACGAGCTCGTTACGAGTACGATGATGTCGGCCGACGAAGCTGCGCAATTCAAGGAAGACTTCGGCTTTGGCGAAAACGATGACGACACTTACTACTTCTCCGTGCCGGTCGGTCAGAACGAAGAGTTCGCCATCCTGCGCCTGGGATTCGACGAATTGCCGACCCAGGAGAACCTCGCCGCCGTGCGGCGTACGATCGTATTGATCCTCATCTTCTACACGGTGCTGGCGCTGGTGGCCACAGGCTACCTGACCTCCAGGATCGTGCGGCCGCTGCGATGGTTGCGGCGTGCGAGCCACGCAATCAGCGCCGGTGAGGTGGACAAGGGACTGAAGGCCGAGAGCGAACTGATCGAGATCCGCGAACTATCGAATGACCTGGAGACCATGCGCGGCAAACTGGTCGGCATGAATGCGCGCCTGCAACAGGAGATTGCCGAACGCGAGCAGGCCGAGGAAGATCGCCGCACTCTCGAGCGTCAGGTTCGTCATGCGCAGCGCCTGGAGTCCCTCGGTACGCTGGCGGGTGGCGTCGCGCATGAATTCAACAACGTGTTGCAACCGATACTTTTGTATACGGACCTCGCTCGTGACGAGCTGCCGGACGGCTCCGATGCGGCAGCTAACCTGACCCGGGTCATGAGCCTCGCGAAGCGGGCCAAAGCGCTCAGCAACCAGATACTGACGTTCGGGCGCTTCGACCCCGAGGCCGAGATGGACGAGACGAATCTCGCGTCGGTCGTCGAGGAAGCGCTCGAAATGATCCGGGCGCTGCTGCCTGCAACCGTGGATCTGAGGAGCGAGATAAGCAATGACGTGGGCGCGGTCCGTTGCGATCCGGCGCAGATGAAGCAACTGCTGGTCAACCTGTGTAACAACGCGCACCGGGCGCTGGCGGGAGGCGAAGGCCACATCGAGGTTTCGTTGAAAGAGGTAATTGTGCCGGCTGCCTTCGCGAGCAGGTACCCGCGTTTGCGCGAGGGCGAATACGCGGTTCTGCAGGTTGTCGACACCGGTTGCGGCATGGACAAACAGATCCAGGAACGTGTATTCGAGCCCTTTTTTACGACGCAGGAGATTGGCGAAGGTACCGGTCTGGGCCTGTCCGTGGTACATGGAATCGTGATGCGCCACGATGGAGAGATTATCCTGCAGAGCGAACCTGGGCGGGGAAGCCAATTCAGAATTTATCTACCGCTGGCCTCAGAGGAAATGGGGCAGCTGAGCTGAAAGTGAGGCCGATATGGCAAAGATCATAGTTATTGACGACGAAGAGGACATCCGTGTCGTCCTGAAGCAGGTCCTGGAACGCGCCGGGTACGATGTCCTCGTGGCGGAGAGCGGCAAAGAGGGCCTCAAATTGATGGAGCAAGAGGGGGCGGACCTGGTCATAACCGACGTGATCATGCCCGGCATGGACGGCGTGTCGCTGACGCGCGAGATTCGCGAGAAATTCCGCGACACACGCATCCTCGTTATCTCGGGGGGCGGCAACGTTGCGCCGAAGAGTTATGAGCCCGGCGCCATATCGACGACCGCATTCCTGTCGTCGGCCAAAAATGCCGGCGCCGACCAGACGATGACAAAGCCTTTCGACAGGCAGGAATTGATGAAGATCATCAGCGAGTTGCTCGACTGACAGTCTCCCCGGTGCCCCGCCAGTCTGCCCGCCATGCCTCGCGGGCGGCCGTTTTCTGCAGTAAACGCCTACCTCGATACTGGGGGCTATCCCCCACAACTGCGTAGAGGTCCACGCCAATACATTGGGCAGTGCGCCCCATAGGATTACTGGGGCCTTGCAGTTACGTTTTCCTGTAAAGGAGGCGTATTGAAAGCCCAGGTAGTCAATCTAGCCGTCGACGCCGGTAGCCACACGGGTCCGGATCAGGCAGCGCCGCCGGATTCGGCGGGCGCTGTCGTGCCCGTGGCCGCCAACGATCGGATTCCGGGTCTCAAGGAGCGACTCGTCAAGGGTTGTAATCTGCCGGCGCGCGAGTATCACAAGGTCGAGAGCCTGTGCGCCAGTTCAGCCGATGAGAAAAGGGTGGTCTGGCTGCTCGCGAGCCTGGGGCTCGTCGCCGAACGCGAACTCGCTCAGGCGGTGGCCGACGTCACGGGACTGAGGCTCGCCGATGATGCGGATTACGCGGCCATAGCGGTGTGCGACGAGCCCATTTCTGCACGATTTCTCCGGGAGCGGCTCGTCTTTCCGGCAAAAGAAGAAACCGGCCGCATCGAACTGGTCATGATGGATCCCGGCGATACAGTCGCCGTCGAGTCCATCCGCTTTGCGTTCGGCGTGCCGGTAGATCCCGTGGTCGGTGTCCGCTCAGACATCGAGCGTGCCATCGACACCATGTACGGCAATCGCAAGACGGAATCGGGCAACATCGCGGACGACGTAGGTTCCGAGGACGACTTCAGCGATATCGACGTCGATCAACTCAGGGACATGGCCAGCGAAGCGCCTGTCATTCGCCTCGTCAACCTGTTGTTACAGAACGCGCACGACGGTGGCGCTTCCGACGTTCACATCGAGCCGTTCGACGGGCGATTGAAGGTGCGCTACCGCATAGACGGTGTGCTGCACGAAACCGACGCGCCACCGCCGCAACTCTCGGCGGCCGTGATTTCACGCATCAAGATCATGGCGAAACTGGATATCGCTGAACGGCGTCTGCCGCAGGACGGCCGCATCAAGCTGCGGCTGCAGGGCAAGGATATCGATGCGCGCGTATCGACCATTCCGACCATGCACGGAGAGAGCGTGGTTATGCGACTGCTGAACCGGGGCGACGTGCAGCTGGACCTCGAGCCGCTCGGGTTTAATGGCTCCGTACGGCAGGAGTTTCTCGACGCACTGCGCATGCCGAACGGCATGATCCTGGTGACGGGCCCGACCGGCAGCGGCAAGACGACCACGCTTTATACGGCGATCCACATCCTGAACACCGAACAGCGCAAGATCATCACGGCGGAGGATCCCGTCGAGTACCAGATGGAAGGCGTGAACCAGATACAGGTCAAGCCGGCTATCGGCCTCACATTCGCCAACGTACTCCGGTCGATCGTGCGACAAGACCCCGACGTCATACTCGTTGGTGAGATGCGCGACCTGGAAACAGCACGCATCTGTGTGCAATCGGCCCTTACCGGGCACCTCGTATTGTCCACCCTGCACACCAACAGCGCGGCCAGCAGTGTTACGCGGCTGCTCGAGATGGGCATCGAGGACTACCTGCTGGCGTCGACGCTGAACGCTATTGTCAGCCAGCGACTCGTCCGGGTCCTCTGCGACGACTGCAAGGAGTCTTACAGTCCGCCGGCGCACGTCATCGAGGAACTCGGACTCCGGTCACTGGCGGGATCCGAAGAGATACGGCTGTATCGGCCGGTCGGATGCAGCCATTGCAACTCGACGGGTTATCGCGGTAGGCATGCCATTCTGGAAGTGCTGGTAATCGATGACGAACTGCGCGACCTGATCCAGTCAGGCAAGGGAGCTCGGCGGATCGAGGCGGCCGCGGTCGAGCGCGGCATGCGCACGATATTCGCCGATGGCTGCAGCAAGGCGCTTGCCGGGGTCACCTCGATAGAGGAAGTGCTCCGCGTAATCCAGGACGGATGACTGCAGTGCCGAACTACTTTTACAGAGCCGTTACGCGGGATGGAGAAGCCGACGAAGGCCAGATGTTCGGTGAAAGTGCGGCCGCCGTCATCGCCCGCCTGCAGGACAGCGGCCGGATTCCCATATCGGCAGAGGAAATTCGGGAAAGCGGCACGCGCCGCGCCCGTCGAGGCGGTCGGCGCTTGTTGCGGCGTAAATCGGGTCGCGCCAACATCGCGGCTTTCACGCAGTCGCTGGCTTCGCTCGTGAGTTCTTCGATACCGCTCGACCGGGCACTGCAGATCATGCTCGACGCGGATAGCGACCCGGCAACAAGCAAGCTCGTCAGTGACGTGCAGGCATCGGTACGAGGCGGAAATGCGCTGTCGGCGGCCCTCGAAGAGCAGGGCGACGCGTTTTCCCGGTTTCACATCAGCATGATTCGTGCGGCAGAGGCCAGCGGCGCGCTTGGCGACGGGCTCACACGACTGACGGGCTACCTGGAACGCGCACGAATGCTGCGCGACAAGGTCCGCTCTGCGTTGATCTACCCGAGCATCCTCGCGTGCGTGGCCGGGCTGTCCGTCGTCATCCTGCTCGTTTACGTGGTGCCGCAGTTCCGTCCCATATTTGATGAGATGGGCAGCTCTCTGCCGATACCGACGCGGGTAACGCTCGCGATCTCGGACTTTTTCGCCGCCTGGGGCTGGCTCGTTGCCATTGCCATCGGTGCGTCCGCAGTCGTGGTTCGCAAGCTCTGGGCCCGGGCCGACTTCCGGCGCCGCATTGACGGCGTGCTTTTGCGATTGCATCGAGTTGGGACATTGATCCAGGCGGTCGATACGGCCCGTTTCAGCCGGAGCCTGGGAACACTGCTGCAAAACGGTGTGCCGCTGCTGGTCGGCCTGCCGATTGCGCGGGACACGATGACCAACAGCGAAATGGCCAAGGCCGTCAGTGATGCCACCGAGGATCTCCGCGAGGGTGGGTACCTGTCCAGGGCCCTGCAAAAAGCGGACGTATTTCCGAGCCTCGCGATCCAGATGCTGATGGTTGGCGAGGAGTCGGGCACCGTCGACAAGATGATGTTGCGGATGTCCGACGCGTTCGATCGCGAGGTGGAGACGAGTATTCAACGACTGCTGATGCTGCTCGAGCCGGCGCTCATCGTGGGCCTAGGAATCGTCATTGCCGGCATCATTATGTCGGTCCTGATCGGCATCATCAGTATCAACGAACTTCCAGTATGAAACCAGGAACAGCCATGGACAGTTACATGCAACGCAACAGCCGCCGCGGCAACACGGCAGGATTCACGCTCATCGAGTTACTTGTAGTACTGGTGATTCTCGGCTTGCTCGCGGGCCTCGTCGGGCCGCGCGTCATCAAGCACCTCGGAGAATCCAAGACCAAGACAGCGATGCTGCAGATCGAGGAACTGAGTAGCGCACTCGATCTCTACCGGCTGGAGATCGGCACGTATCCAACGACGGAACAGGGCCTGCAGGCGCTGGTCGAGAAGCCGGCCGGCATCGACCAGTGGAACGGCCCTTACCTGAGGAAGAAGACGGTGCGCCTCGACCCCTGGGGGGAACCGTACAAGTACCGGTCTCCGGGCGAACATGACGCTTTCGACATATTCACGTACGGCGCCGACAACGCGGAAGGTGGCGACGGCGAGGCACGTGACGTACTCGGCTGGGAGTGAGCGGACCGTTTCCTGAATCATGATTACCGCCACGACAAATCGGGTAGTGCTGCGAAACGGACGCGAGCCGGGAGGTTTTACGCTCATCGAACTCCTGGTCGTTCTGTTGCTTGCGATTTCGATCGTGTCGATCGCCGTGCCGCAATTTTCGCGCTCGGTAGCGACCGTACGGCTGCACCAGGCCGCGCGTGAGACCGCGGCAATGCTGAGGTTGTCGCGAAACTCGGCTATCGCCCACGCTACTCCCGTAACCGTGGAAATAGACCCGCGGATCGGTTCGATGCGGGGGGCGGGCACCGATCGCAGTTACGTGCTGCCGGGCGAGATCGGCGTGTCGTTCCCCACCCGCCAATACGACAACGGGGACGAACCGTACGCCATCGTCTTCAATGCCGACGGCACTTCGTCGGGCGGGTCGCTGCGGCTGTCCACGGACAAACGCTCCCAGCAGATCATGGTTGACTGGCTCACCGGCCGGGTCCGCATCGAATGACGACATGAGTGGCAGATACGTAAAAAGACTCGGTGGCTTCTCCTTGCTGGAAGTGCTGGTTGCGCTGTCGATTCTCGCGCTGAGCTACGGAATGATCCTGCAACTCCTGGGCAGTTCGTCGCGGAATGCAGCCCGCGCGAGCGACTACAGGCAGGCGATCATGCTGGCGGAGTCGCAGCTCAACCTGGCCGCGACGGTCGGGGACCCGGGGATGTTGCCACGCACGGGCGAAGTCGATGGCAAGTTCGCCTGGAGCCTGGATATCACACGAGCCCCGGAACTCTCGATGAGCAACGCGGCATCGCTGTACGTGCCGTTGCAAGTAACGGTGCAGGTAAGCTGGGACGCGGACACCCGCAATCCGGCGAGTATCACCATGAGTACCGTTCGCATCGGTTCGGGGAATCTCCGATGAGAAGGTGGCTGGATGAGCCGGGCCATTGCCGCGGGTTCACCCTGCTGGAGTTTCTCGTTGCGCTCACGATCCTGGCACTCATGCTTGGCGTGACCATGAACAGCCTGAATTTCAGCGTGCAGACGTCGAATGCAGTGGAGGGGGCCATACTCGCGACCGAAGACCTGCACCTGGCGCAGCGGGCGCTGCGGCAACAGATTCAAAGGGCCGTGCCGCTGCTGCGCACCAGCGATTCGGGCCCGGATCAGCTCGATTTTGCAGGGACTACCAAGACGCTCGAGTTCGTTGCGCCGCTGCGCGGCGTCCCTTCGGCCGCCGGCCTGTACCGCATCCGTTTCGTAATCGAGGACGACGCCGGGTTCGGAGGCAATGGAGGGCGACTCGTCATGCGCTACGCTAGGAACACCGCCGTGGCGGCGCCGGACTGGACAGATGCCGGCGGCGCGGTCGTGGTCCTGGACGGGTTTGCGGCGGCGGAATTCGACTACAGTTCGGCAACCGTGCCGGCCGGGGTGGAGTGGATGCGCGACTGGCGCGATCCGTCGCGCTTGCCCGGACTGGTGAGACTGCAGGTCGAGTATCCGTCCGGCAGTGAGCGAATCGCACCCGACATGGTCGTCGCGATCAGGTCGACGTCGCGCAGCCGGATGTCGCGTCGGGGGGCGGGATGATGAATCGCAGGTCTCGCGGCATTGCGCTGGTAGGAGTGTTGTGGCTGCTCGTGCTGCTGACCGCCGTCACCGTGGCGCTGACAACCACCGTGCGCGGCGAGATACGCGCGGTGGGTAACACGCTGGAAATGACGCGCGCCGCCTACGCCGCACAGGGCGCTGTTGAACTTGGCATTTTGAACCTGCTGGCGCCGCAGGCACAGCGGTGGCCGACGGACGGCAGCATCTTCGAAACGGAGTTCGAAGGAATGCAGGTGCGCATCGCCACCCTGGACGAGGCCGGCAAGATCGACCTGAATGCCGCCCAGTTCCCGCTGCTCAGTAATCTTCTCGTGCAGTCAGGCGTGGACGAGGACCGCGCGGCACACATCGCCGACGCGATCCTGGACTGGCGTGACACAGACGATTTGCAGCGGGTCAATGGCGCCGAAGAAAGCGATTATCGGATGGCCGGCCGCGATTACGCCGTTGCCAACGACAGCTTTTACTCGGTTGACGAGCTGCAGCTCGTTCTCGGCGTCGACAGCGAAATCTACACCAAAGTCAGGCCGGCGCTGACCGTGCACTCCGGCCTCTCCGGCGTGAATCCACACTTCGCGACACCCCAGGTTGCGGCCGCCATCGCAGGCATTGCCAGCGCGCAGACCAATAGCAGCGGCATCAGCTATACGATCTACGCCCAGGCGAAATCCGCGGACGGCATCGTATCGCAGGTTGCGGCAACGGTAGCGCTGAGACCCGATGGTACGGGGAAGCCCTACCAGCTCCTTGCCTGGGATATGGCGCCGGCTGAAATATTCGCAGACCCCAAGGAGGCACTATGAGTCTCAGCCTTTCCATAGTGGATTTGCAGCGCCTGACGTCCGGCGGCCAGTCCTCGCTGCGCCGCTTCCGGGAGTGGTGGATCGGCGAGCTGAGGAGCGCGCTGCCGCCGCGAATACAACGCTATTTGCGCGATTCCGATCGAACCCTGCGGGTTTTCCTGAGCGGGCAGCGCATCGACATCAAGGTCCGTGGCAGCGGTGGCGTCGTACCGCTGGGCGAGCTCGACCTGCACGATACCGCCCCTGGCGACGTTGGCGCGGTCAAACGAGCGCTGCAGGACCTTACCCCGGCACCCAGCGCTGTCGTTGTCGAGCTGCCGTCCGAGCACATATTGAAACGCATCGTCAACCTGCCCGCGAACACCGAGGAGCGCCTTGCCGACGTTTTGCAATTCGAAATGGACCGGTTCACGCCGTTTACCGGGAAGCAGGTTTATTGCGAGCACCGCGTGATCGGCCGTGATCCGGGCAATAACCAGATTACCGTGCAGCTCGTCATCGCGCGGCGCAGCCTGGTCGACAGGCTGTTGGAGGTGCTGGATGAATGCGACCTCGAGGTTTCCGCGGTTACGACCGCGGCGGGCGCCGGCGTCGATGGCCGGAACCTGTTGCCGAAAGGGATGCGGGCCGGCGGCAGCCTCCGCAGGCGCGTTTTGCCGTTGTCGCTGGGCGCAGCCTTTGGCGTGCTGCTGATTGCGGCGCTGGTGCTGCCGTTGGTTTCACAGCAGAACGCGCTGCGGGAGGTCGAAAAGGAAATCGCGGAACTTCGGCCAATCGCGCAGGAGGTTGCCCGGACCAAGGACGAGATTGCGTCCCTGCTTGGAGAGCAGGGTTTTTTTGCGTCGAAGCGTGCAGAGCTGCCAACGACGATTCAGCTCATGGACGAAATAACCCGCGTCATTCCGGACGACACCTGGCTGGTGCGGCTCGAGTTGCGCGGCAGCAAGTTGCGCATCCAGGGAGAATCGGAAGGCGCGTCATCCCTGCTGGCGCTGCTCGAGGCTTCGGACCTCATCGAAAATGCGACGTTCTCGTCGCCCGTTACCAAGAATCCGCGCACGTCCAACGACCGCTTCGCCATCGAGGCCAGGATTCAGTCGCCGGAGGCCAGGAAAAGTGACTGATCTGACCCGATATTCCCGTCCGTTCGCGATCGCGTTGCTATTGCTCGCCGTGCTGGCCGTCGGGCTGGCGGTCTTCGGTCCGCCCCTGGCGCTTTACCGGGCACAGGCGACCAGCATCGAGGACAGCACGCGGGAACTCGAGACGTACCGACGACTGGTCGGCAGCAAAGCCGAGCTGGAACAGCAGCTCGCGGGCCTCAGCCGTCGCAGTGCGGCATCGCAATACTACGTGCTGGGAGCAACGCCCGCTCTTGCCTCGGCAAACATACAGAAGTACCTCAACAACCTCGCGACTCGCAACGGGGCGGAGGTGGTCAGCACGCAGATCGTGGCGGCGCAAAGCGATGCAGAAAACAACGAGGTCAGTCTCCGGGTCCACATGCGCGCCGACATCGATGCGGCGATGACCGTCCTGCACAGCGTCGAGAGCGGCCGGCCGATGCTCTTCGTGGACGATCTGGCTATCAATGCCCGTCCGGTACGTGGCCGTACTCCGGAGGACCCGCCGACCGTACAGCTGGACATGCAGTTCGAACTGAAAGGCTATATCGGGAGCTCGTCATGACGAGGCTTTTGCGGCACCTGTCACCCTATGCGCAAGCCCTGACAGCAGGGATCCTCGTGCTTGCCGGCCTGATCATTCTCGAGGTTGCCATGCTGGACTTCAATTCGGCGACCGCGACGCCGGGGAGCGGAGGGGACACCGAGGAAGGTGCGATGACCGTTGCGTCGGCACCGCCGATCGGTGTCGTGTCGATACCGCCATTACCCACCTACCAGGAACTCCGGACGCGGCCGCTCTTCATGGAGACGCGACGGCCGGTGCCGAGGCAGACGGGCGGTCCTGCGGCGCAACGCGTCGACCCTGGTACGAAGTGGAAGCTGACCGCAATCATCGTGGCCGGCGACGACTCGCATGTATTCGTGGAGGGTATTCGCGACAAGGCCATGCGCAGGCTCGACACCGGGCAGGTGCTCGATGGCTGGGTCGTTAGCGAGATCGCGCCGCAGTACGTGACATTCACATCCGGTGATGCGGAATCGAGACTGGAGCTGCGCAAGGAAGCGGACCAGGAGTGATGGCTGGCCGGTCCGCCACAGGGGATATGCCCTAACTGGCGAATGGGGGAAATCCCCTATCTCGATTCAGTGTTTGGGCCCATTTCGACCCTAGTTTGATGCGCATAGCATGCTCCTTATGAGTATGACAAGCGTACGAATTCCAGTCCTGGCGGCCTGCCTGTTACTCGGTGCCTGTGCCGCAAGTAATGAGGAAAAGACCGTCATGGATGACTCGACGGGCGTTGCGGTCGGCACCGGCGCGGTCGTCGGGCAGGTCGACCAGGCCGGCAACGATCCGGCGAACACGGGCACGGATGTTACTGCCGAGCCTGGCTCCGAACCGATCGAAGCCGCCCAGATTTCCAGCGGCTCCGGAAACTTCATCAACTACGCCGCGGCGCGGCGCAACGCGGTCAGGAAGCAGCCGGCGGCCGGCGATATCGTCCTGAATTTCGAGAAGACGGACATCCACGAGGTCATCAACACGATACTCGGGGACATGCTGGGCGCGAACTACGTCGTCGACCCGGGCGTTTCCGGCACCGTGACACTGGCCACCAGTCAGCCGCTGTCGCGTGCCGACCTGTTGCCGACCCTGGAAGCCCTGTTGCGCGTCAACGGCGCGGTGGTCCACGAAGCCGACGGAATCTACACGGTCGTGCCGGCGTCAAAGGCGATGAGCGGATCGATGTCCCCGCAGGTCAGGCTGTCCGGTGATCTCGGCTACCAGCTCCTGGTCGTGCCACTCCGCTTTATCGGTGCGAGCGAAATGCAGTCGATCCTGCAGCCATTGCTTCCCGAGAGCGGTATCGTGAAGGTCGACACGACCCGCAATCACCTGCTGATCGCGGGCACGAAAGCCGAGCTGGAGCAGGCGAAAGCGACAATTGACGTGTTCGACGTCGACCAGATGCAGGGCATGTCGGTGGGGCTCTTCAGGCTGCAGAACGCCGAAGCGTCGGACGTGCGGGACGAGCTCAAGACGATCATGGGCGCCGATGCGGACGGACCGCTGGCCGACATGCTGCGACTGATCACGATCAACAGGATGAACGCCTTGATCGTCGTTTCGACACAGAGCCAGTACCTCGACGATGCGAAGACGTGGATACAACGGCTGGACCGGGCGGGTGATGCCGCCGGGGAGAATATGTACGTTTATCCCGTGCAGAACGGTCGTGCCGAGAACCTGGCGAGCCTGCTGACGCAGTTGTTCGGCGCGAGCAGCGGCTCTACGGGTTCCTTCGGCTCGAGCGGGTCCGGGCTCCTGTCACCGTCACCGGTGAATCCATCACGCCCGGCAGCCGGGCAGACAGCGGCACCGGTTTCTACGCCGGCATCGGCTCGCATGTCCACGAGTGGCGCGGGCGATGTCTCCGGCAACGTGAAAATCATCGCGGACAGTGAGAACAACGCACTGCTGATTATGGCCTCGCGATCGGAATACGAGAAGGTCCGGTCTGCAATCCGCCGCCTCGACGTCATGCCGCTGCAGGTGCTCGTCGAAGCGACGATCCTCGAGGTTACTCTGACCGATGATCTCAGTTACGGGCTGCAGTGGTTCTTCAAGAACGGCATCGGCGACTCGAAATCGGGCATCGGCGAACTCTTCCCGCTGCCAGTCGACCCCAGCTTTTCGTACACGGTCAAAGACAGTTCGGCCAATATCAGGGCCGTGCTTAACCTGCTCGCGGCCGATTCGAGACTCAATATCATCTCGTCACCCTCTCTTATGGTTCTCGATAATCGGACGGCAACGATCAAGGTCGGCGACCAGGTGCCGATCCGCACGTCCGAAACCACTAGCCTCGCCACCTCCGGTACGGATCCACTGGTCACCAGCACGATCCAGTATCGGGATACCGGCGTGTTGCTGGAGGTCACGCCGCGCGTCAATCCGGGCGGCATGGTCGTTCTCGAAATAACGCAGGACGTCAACGATGTCGACCAGACCACGACGTCCGACATCGACTCGCCGACCATCATCCAACGTAGAATCATGACGAGCGTGGCGGTGCAGAGCGGCGAGACGGTCGTGCTCGGAGGACTGATCCGCGACAATAAAAGCCAGTCCGAAGCGGGCATTCCCGGATTGAGAAGCGTGCCCGGCGTCGGCCGATTGTTTTCGAGCAAGACGACGACCAGCACGCGGACCGAATTACTGGTGCTGATAACGCCGACCGCGATCTCGAACGTCGAAGAGGCCAAGAAGTCGACCGAAGAAATGAAGCGCAAGCTGGACGGTATCGATTTCGGCGCCTGACGAACCATATGTGGACCGCAAAACTGCCGTAACTGTCAAATTATTCGACGTTAAATTTTTCGACAGGTCTACGACATAAGCTAATGAAAATATACGAATTTATTTCGCATGTGCTACCATGCGTTGCTGAGAATTAGCAGACGGTAGTCACCCAGCAAAATCGAGTCTATGGCCAACCCCGTCCAGGATCCGATCTCGTCAAAAATAAGGCGCCCGCCGCAGATCACAATCGGACTCGATCGTGATACGAACGTCCTTTGTGTGAATCGCGACCTCGCGGGGGCGGGGTTCAATCGTCTGACCGCCGACGCCAGCGGGTCATTGCATGCATTGATCCACCCCGACTGTAAGGGCGAGTGCCGCTTCAACCGTTTGTTCAGGAAAGCCTGGGCCAGCCTGCAACAGGGCCGTGGCAGCATCGAGTGGGAGATCGATGACGCCGTCCAGGAAAAGCGCCTGCGTATCAATCTGTCGAGGCCACCGATTTCTACTGCTACGGCGACGGAACGACGGCGCTGGGCAGCGTGGGCGATCATGACGGACATCACCGAGATTCGACGCGAGTACGAATCTCTGCTGGCCGGAAACAAGGAACTGCTACGGCGCGTCGACGAGCTGGAGGGTGTCGTAGCGGATCATGTGAGAAACAGCGAAGCAGGGGGTACGCCCGGGCAGGCCTGGCCTGGAGCGGTTGATCGCACAGTGCACGAATTGAGCAGCAAGATACTTGCAGCACAGGAGCAGGAACGAAGGCGCATTGCCTCTGATCTTCACGACGGGGTTGCGCAGACGCTGGGCGTCGTCAAGTTCAGCGTGGAAAGCCGGATTGCCCAGCTGGAGCGAGATTATCCCGGTCTCGATCTAAAGCATTTCGAGGCCGTAGTTGACCAGATTCGCGAGGCGGTAGACGACGTGCGCAAGATCTCCAGGAATCTTTCGCCGGCGATGCTGGACGAATTCGGCATCTGCGTCGCGATCGACATGCTCTGCAAGGAGATCGAATCGGAGGTTCCGGCAGTCCACATTGAATGCCGCATCTGTCTCGATGAAATCAGCCTTCCCGATATCATCAAGGTCGCCCTGTATCGCGTCGTGCAGGAGGCACTCAACAACATCCAGAAATACGCGTCTGCAAAGCGCGTTGAGGTTGTCGTTACTGCCGGCGACGAGGAACTGTCTCTGGTGGTATGTGACGACGGCGAGGGCTTCGATGTCGAGGAAGCGATGCGTCATTCGAGCGCGCGCCGCGGCATGGGTCTGGCGAGCATGAAAGAGCGGGTCGAGGCGACCGGCGGCGCGTTTCAATTGAAGTCCGCCCCCGGGGACGGCACGACACTGAACGCGACCTGGCCGCGGGAGGCTTTTCGCCTACTGGGTGATTAGGCCATTCTGAATGGCGTAGAGCGTCACGGCGGAGACGCTGTGCAGGTCCAGCTTCTTCATCAGGTTGGTACGGTGCTTCTCGACCGTCTTCGGGCTTAGCGACAGGTATTCTGCAATTTCCTTGGTCTTGTGTCCTTCGGCGATCAGCTTGATGACCTCACGCTCGCGCTTCGTCAGGATCTCCCAGGACGGTTCTTTCGAGTTGCCGTCGCCGCCCCCGGCAAGATAACCGGCGACCACGCGGTCGCAGATACTCGGGCTCAGGTAGCTCTTGCCGTTCAGGACGCTGCGCAGTGCCGTCAGCAACTCCGTGCGGCTGTCGTCCTTGAGCACGTATGCGTCGGCGCCGGCCTCGAGCGTGGCGTGGATGTATCGATCTTCCTTGTGGAAGGTCAGCGCGACCAGCTTGATCTGCGGATGCTGCCGCTTGATGTGCGCAATCGCATCGATGCCGCTGGTGCCGGGCATCGTGAGATCCATCAGTATGATGTCGGGCTTGAGAGTGGCGACACTGCGGATCGCCGAGCGCCCGTCCGCGGCAGTACCTACGACCTCGAAGCCCGGCTCGGCCGAAAGCAACGACTGAAGGCCGTCCCGCATGATCGTATGATCGTCGACGATCATTATCCTGTGAGATGCTGTATTCAATTTCGCGCCATCTTGACCGTTTTGTGTGCCCTGGACCGGTTCCCTGTTGCTGCCTGAATAATCCAGTCCCGTTTCCGTACCCGGAATCGTGCGGCTCTGCAGATTTTCCAAAAGCGCTCCTCCCGAAAGTTAACCCGCCGGCCCGGCCGCATCAATTAGGAAGGCCAATCAACCGCGTTAGCAAACGATTATATGTAATCGCGGCATGGGCACCGGAGAGTAGAACCCCGCCGAAGCACTAGGGGAAATACCCCAATCTTCCCGATTATAGCGTCGATTGACATATTCAGGCTTCGTCCGATTTCCGCCTGATACGGCCGCCCGGGCCTGCCGACCCGAATAGTCGCAGCCTACCGTCTCCCGAACGCTTCCGCGACCACCGTAGGTAATTTCCCTACCACTCTTTGGGGGTCTCGCCCATGGGGTTTCACCGTAATCAGCTGAGGGACTTCAAATGCAGCCGTCTCTATCGTGTCGGGCAGGTTCATCTGAATCGTCCGCGCTGAAAGCGGGTTTAAGAAGAATTCGGAGACGGAGTTCTGACAATGAAGCAACAGGGCATACAGAGAACAACAACACGCCTGCGCCGTTCCTTCGGGGACTGGTCGATGGAAGAAGACTTCGCGTGGACACCGCGGACGAACAACAAGTTCAACGAACACCTTTGCAAATCAAGAGGCAGCAGTACGGCGGGCAACGATGCAGTCGCCAGACCCGCGCTTGCCGTCGTATATCGGGAGAATCACAAATGAACACCAGTCGATCCAGATTCCTGGAGCTAGTAAGCGCAGCTTGTCTGCTGGCAGGTTCTTTATTCGCAACGTCTGCACTTGCCGTCACGGTCAATGTGGTCGACAACAATGGCAATCCGGTCGACGGCTTTCGCTGGATATTGCAGGTAGACGAGACGTATCCGGTAGACCCTAACAGTCCGTCGACGAATCCTGACGAGCTGCTGTCTCTCGGCTTCCACAGAAGCTATCACCCGGTTGCTCAGAACGGAAACCAGGATACGGGGGCGGCAACGATTACAGCCGATCCCGGGCGCTACTACGTCTCGGTGCTGCCGTACTCCGGATACAGTATCAGCGGGCAGTCGGTCAATGTCGTGGATGGCAGTGAATCGGTCACGGTCACCGTCCAGAAGCACCGGATCCCGACGGCGCAGATCGCGCTTTACGTGTTCCAGGACAACTACCCGATCAACGGCGCACCGGACCTGCCGGAAGAGACCAATCCGCTTCCCGGCGAGCCGGGCCATGTGGACTGGACGCGGTTCAGCGTCATCCTCGAAGAGCCGGCCGGTCGCTACGGCATCGCCGGTGGCCAGGTGATCCAGGATGCGTTCGGCAATCCGCTCGGTACGGCCTACCTCAAGGGCTGCGACGCGGACGGCGCTCCCGACACCGACCCGTTCACCAACTATGGCTGCCTCGACGCGGACGGCGCACCGATCGTGACTTCACTGGGCGACGGCACGCTGCAGCCGCGCGCGGACGGCACTCTGCTTATCGAAAACCTCGCCCCCGGCAAGTATGGCGTCATCGTCACGCCGCCCACGGCCGGTGGCTGGCAGCAGACCAGCACGATCGAGGGAACCAAGGTCATCGATGCCTGGGTCAAGGCCAACGAGCCGCCGTTCTTCGTCGAGTTCGGGCCACCCGGACCACACGTGTTCATCGGCTTTACGCAGGAATTCAATTTCCTGTCGGTAGGCGGGGGCACCGCCACGATCCAAGGCACGATCACCGACATGCACATGTCGCGGCCGCCAAACTTCGAGTTCTTCAGCGGGCGTCCGTTCCCGGGCTGCTGGATTGGCGTCAATGAGTCCAATCCGGGAGGTCTCGGCCGGGCCCTTTATGCCGGTCCCTGCGACGGCAACAGCGGCTTCTCCATCCCCAACGTGCGGCCAGGGAGCTACCAGCTCAAGGTCTTCGACGTGAACCTCGACGCCGTGATCGCGAGCCAGGGCTTTACCGTCGATGCGGCGGGCACCTGCAACGGCGGCGGAAGCTGCAACTTCGGCGAAGTGGCGGTGTTCAACTGGTTCGCACGCCTGAACACCGGCATCTTCAATGACGTCGACCAGGACGGCTACTGGGATTCCGGCGAGACGGGCATCGGACCCGAAAGCCAGGATGTCTCGATCCGCTGGCGCGACGGCACCATCTACCAGAACTTCCCGACCGATGGCGAGGGACTGGCACCGTTCGACGAGGTGTTCCCGTTCTTCCACTGGCTGGTGGCCGAGGTCAGCTTCGCCAACAAGAAAGCGACCGGCGCCACGTTCGTGGTCGACGCGGGCGGTCTTGTTGACAAGAGCACCGAAGACTTCCCCGGATTTGGCGAGTTGACGCCACTGCCGCAGTTCGACGATGACGGCGTAACGTCGCTGCCCGATTGCGATGCGGATCCTGGTGCCGACGTATGTACCGTTGACGGTTTGTCGCGGACCGAGAGAGGCCCGGTACTGACTACGGGCTTCCAGGGCTTCCTGGGCCAGACCAGCGTCATGCACTTTGGCAAGACCGACTACGTCAACTTCGATTTCAGCAAGTCGCCGCCGGTTTATGTCGGTGAGAACGGCGGTATTTCCGGTCTCGTCTACTACGCGACCACGCGTGCCGAGGACGAGCCTCAGCTCGCCGCCGCCGAGGAATGGGAGCCGGGTGTGCCGCGCGTACAGGTGAACCTCTACGCCGACGGCGACATCGACTCCTTCCCGCTCGGCGACTTCCCGGGCGTCGGTGACGTCGACTGGAACGAGGACGGTGTTCGCGATCTCGACGATGACATCATCGACGATGTGGACGGAGACGGCTTCGTGACCCTGGCGGATGTCGACAACTACCCGTTTGACAACTTCCCAGGCGGTGAGGATATCGACCGCAATTCGAATGGTGTCTTCGATCTCGGCGACGCCGTGCAGGTCACCTGGACGGACAGCTGGGACGACAACCTGCCCACCGGCTGCCAGGGCGCCAACAACCTCGGCGCCGCGCTTTACACGCCAGCCGTGGCCGACAACCGCTGCTTCGACGGCCTGCGCAACTTCAACCAGGTCCGTCCCGGCGTGTTCGACGGTGGCTACGCCTTTGCCGATTACGACCTGACGCATTTGTCCGGCGTACGTACCGGAGTAGCAGCGACGGCCATCGAGAATTTCTACGCCGCCGTTAGAGATCCGGCTACGGGCGTGCCGAATGCAGACAAGCTCCAGCTCGGCCTGATTCCCGGCGACTACATCGTGGAAGCCGTGACTCCGCCGGGTTACAAGCTCATGAAGGAAGAGGACAAGAACGTCGACTTCGGCGACGAGTACATCCCGTCGCCGCAGGCGATTGCCGCTTATTGCGTGGGTGACCCGCGCGTCGTTCCGCCGTACCTCAGCATGACGACGAAAGACGGTAGTGGCGCACTGGATCAGCTGATTGCCGGCATCGATCCTGCGGACGCCGCTGCACCGTTCGCCGGTGAACCGCGTCCGCTCTGCGACCGCAAGAAAGTACCGCTGAGCGCGGCACAGAATGCCGCGGCGGAGTTCTGGGTGATGACCGACGTGCCGATCGCGGGCAACGTCTCGGGCGTGATCCTCAACGACCTCGGCAACGAGTTCAACCCGAACTCGCCGGCCTTCGGCGAGAAGTATGCGCCGCCGAACGTGCCGGTCGGTTTCTACGACTGGAACGGCGCAGAGGTCGCCAGGGTCTACGCCGACGAAAACGGCCGCTACAACCTGGTGGTTCCGTCGACCTTTACGACCAACCTGCCGCAGCCCTCGGGCATGTCGCCGAATATGCTGGTGTCCTGCATGAACGATGCGGGAACAGGTGCTATGCCCGATCCGTTCTGGAATCCGCAGTTCAGCCAGTTCTGCTACACCTTCCAGTACATGCCGGGCGCGATCACCTACCTCGACACCCCGGTTGAGCCCATCGCGGCCTTCGCCAGCCCGATCACCTATCCGACGGATTGCGAGCGGCCTGAAAGCACGCCAATGATCGCTTCGGTGACGCGCGATACGCTCGACGGCCCGTATGCCCTGCCGGGCGAGACGGTCCTGGTCGACTCCATGGGCCTGACCATGGTCGACAATCCCGATTGGGACGGCACCACGGCCACGACACGCAAGATCGAACGCGACTACAGCTTCGCGGCCGCCTGCACGGTTTTGCTCGAGGACGCAAACGGCAATCGGACGGCACTTGATAATCAAGATCCAACGACCTGTAGCGCGTCTCAGGCCTCCGGCGAGGTGCCGGCCGGACTGGCGGCCGGGCCCTACCAGGTCGTGGTCGTGAATCCGGACGGTGCAGAGTCGCCCATCGGCGCGACCCTACAGGTCGGTCCTTACCCGAACAATCGCAACATCTGGCGCGTACCTGGCAACTTCTCGACGATCCAGGCTGCCATCGATGCGGCGGGCCGGGGCGACCTGATACTCGTCGGCCCGAAAGCAGACGGCTCCCAGTACGACGAACTCGTCGTCATGTGGAAACCCGTGAAGCTCCAGGGCTGGGGCGCGGGCGCCGTGACGATCAACGCGCGCCAGACGCCTACCGAGAAGGTGGCCAACTGGCGCACCAAGGTCGCGGCCCTGATCAGCGGTGGTCTGATCGATCAGCTTCCCGGGCAAGAACTGCCGGTTCCTGGTTTCGCGGCGCTGGCAGAAGCGGTATTCCCGACCGAAGAAGGCGCAGCCATCTTTGTTGCCGGCAAGAGAGCGGGTAACAACCGCTTCGGCAGTCCGGCGAACCGCGGCGCACGTATCGACGGCTTCGGTATCATCGGTGCCAGCACCGGCGGCGCCATCGCGGTCAACGGTTACGCCGAATACCTGCAGATCGGCAACAACCGGATCATCGGTAATGCCGGTGCGTTCAATGGCGGCATCCGTATCGGTCATCCGCTGCTGACCACCGTGCAGGGCAATACGGCCATCTACACCGATGCCGGGAATGACTTCGTCCGCATCCACCATAACCACATCGCCAGGAATGGCGGCCGTGGCGGCGCGGGCGGCGGCGTCTCGCTGCACACCGGCGCTGATGAGTACGCGGTAGAGCGGAACTGGATCTGCGGCAACTTCAGCTCCGGCAACGGCGGCGGCATCGGCCACCTCGGCCTGTCGGAAGACGGCGTTATCGCGGACAACATGATCCTGTTCAACGAGTCCTTCAACCAGGCCGACGCACGTTCTGGCGGTGGCATCTTCATCGGCGGCCAGACGCAACTCGATCCGGCTGCACTACAGGTGTCGCCAGGTACGGGCAACGTGACCGTCGACAGCAATGTCATTCGCGGCAACCTCGCCGGCGCCGGCGACGGCGGTGGCATCCAGGTCGCGGCTGCAAACGGTCAGGATGTCGACGACAACAGCAACCGGCCCGACCGCTGGTTCCAGATCGACGTGGTGAACAACATGATCACCAACAACGTTGCGGGCCTCGCCGGTGGCGGCATTGCACTGCAGGATGCCGTGCAGGTGACGATCCAGAACAACACGGTTGCGCACAACGAGTCCACGGCCACTGCAGCCCAGGCGTTCTCACCTGGTGTATTCAACCAGTCGAACGCGACGCCGGCAGGCATCGTGGCACGGTTCCACAGCCCGGACTTCGCGGCGCTGATGGCTACCGCAGACGACACCAACCCGGACTGGGCCACGTTCTCCGACGCGGTGATCAGCGACTCGATCGTCGAACACAACCGCTCGTTCTTCTGGTTGAACTTCGACGACCCGGACACGGCGCGGATCGAGACGGGGCTGTTCCCGGCCAACTGCGGCACGGCGCCGATAGGTTGCGACATCGACACGGTCGAGGGCTACACAGCCGACCTGGGCGTCATGGACGGGCCCTTCACGGTCGCGGCGACGGCCACGCTGGATCCGAAGTACTCGCTGCTGACCGATACGCCAGACAACGCGGCCTATATCGGGATGAACGGCAACGTCACGGGTAACCCGGACTTTGTCAATGGCTACTTCAACGGTCCCCGCAACGACGAGAACATCACGGAGTTCACCACGTTGCAGACGGCCGGGGCCTTCGACGAGGGCGGCAACTTCATACAGGTGACGTTCGGTCCGCTGTCGCTGATCGATCCGGACACTGGCCTCTTGCTCGACTACCACATCGGGGCAGGAGCGGCGGTCGATGCCGGCGATCCCGCAAACCCGCTGACCGTCGATATCGACGACGAGACACGTCCGGCGGGAGCCAGTGACATCGGCGCGGACGAAACGCAATGAACAACCCAGGAGCAAAGGCAGGTGACAGGGACGTCACCGGAACTGAGGAGAAAAATGCAATGAACAGACTGACAACCAGCGCACTGAGCATCGTGATCTCTCTGGCGCTCCTGGGCAGCACCGGCGCGGCTTACGCCGCCGTCAACGTGCAGTGCCCCGGGGACAAGGACGGCGACGCGGCCTGGAATGCAAAGAACGAGAAAGCGCCCGGCGAGCGGGGCGGCCCGCCGGCCAATACCAAGTGCATGCACCTGATCGCGGGCGACAGTTTCGTCGTGATGCCGGACGGCAATCCCATGTACACGTTCGGCTTTGGCGACCAGACTGGCACGCCGCCCGCCGACGTGATTGCAGAAGGCATACTCGATGGCGAATGGCCAGGACCGACGATCGTTCTCGAGCAGGGCGACGAGTTTTTCCTGTCCCTAAGCAACGTTGGTACCGTCATCCGGCCGGACCTGTTCGACCCGCACACCGTGCATTTTCACGGATTCCCCAACGCGGCCACGGTGTTCGATGGCGTGCCGGAAGTGTCGATCTCCATCAACATGGGCGCGACGCTGACGTATTACTACAACATCGTCGAGCCTGGCACCTACATCTATCACTGCCACGTCGAGGCGACCGAGCACATGGAGATGGGCATGCTCGCGAATCTCTACGTGCATTCAGGCCAGGACCGCACGGGCTGCGCCAGCGGCACCTGCCCCGTCGGCGGCCGTTTCGGCGGGCCGGGCGGAGGAACCGCCGTCGGCGAGCCGCAAGGCTACGCCTACAATGACGACGACGGCACGACCGGCTGGGACGTGGAGAAAGCCATCCAGGTATCGAGCTTCGACTCCCGATTCCACGATGCCAGCCTGTTCGTTCAGCCACTGCCCTTTGCGGGCCTCGAGGCGACCTACCCGCAGATGAACGGCCGTGGTTACCCCGACACCGTCGTTTCGGGCGATCTGCCGGCGCCGACGGACAACACGGTAGCCGTCGCAGGGCACGACCCTGGCAAGGTCACCGGCACTCCGGGCGAAATCCTGAATAACGGAACTCCGACGCAGACTATGGACTCGGTCATTGCAGTCAATGCCGGTGAAAAGTTGCTGCTGCGCCTCTCCAACGTGAGCGTGGATCGCTTCTACACGATGACGGCACAGGGCCTGACGATGCAGATCGTTGGTACCGGTGCTCGCCACATGCGCGGTACCGACGGCAAGAACGTTTATCGCGAAGTCGCCTCGGTGAACTTCGGCGGCGGTGAGACGCACGACGTGCTTATCGATACGGAAGGCGTCGCGCCGGGCACCTACTTCCTGTATTCGACCGAACTGCACCAGCTGAGCAACCTGACCGAACTCGATGGCGGCATGATCACCGAGATCGTCGTCAACTAGAGCCGAGCCTGACGAGGAGATGAGACAAATGAACTCAATTTACAAGCAAATGCGGCGCCTCTCTGGCGTCCTGCTGACGGGCCTGGCTCTTGCAATGACGTGGGGACAGGCCGCCGCGCAGCACGACATACGAGGGATCGAGGGACAGGTCTTCAACCTGTATGCCTTCCCCTTCAACATAAATCTGCCGGAAGGCACCAGCCTGCACATGTGGGGTTTTGGTGACCAGGACGCCGGTACGGCCGGCTCGCACGGCGATACCGGCTATGACCTGCCGCAGTACCCGGGTCCGACGCTCATCGTGACCGCAGGTAAGCCGGTGACGATCAACCTCACCAACTACGGCGTGCCACAGCCCGTGTCGATCGTGGTCACCGGCCACAATGTTGCAGCAGCCTGCACATCGGCTGGCTGCACAGACGGGCTCGTGACGATGGCCAGTTCGAATCCCGGAGAGACAGTCAGCTACACCTTCGACGCGCCGGAACCCGGCACTTACCTGTACCACAGCCTGGACGGACCCAATCCCGGACTCCACGTGGAGATGGGACTCCTCGGCGTCCTGGTCGTGCGGCCTGCCGATGGTTCACGCACCGCCTACGGGGACAACACGGGTACCGATTACGACCAGGAGTTTCTCTACCTGATGACCGAGGTCGATCCGGATATCCATCTGCAGATGGAGCGCGGCCACGTTGCGCACTTCACGCAATCGGATCGCTTCGCGAAGATCTGGTTCGTCAACGGACGCGTGTTCCCGGACCTGTTCCAGGGCAACTACAACAGTCTGTTCCCGCACCAGCCCTATGAATCGCTGGCGCAATCGCATCCCGGCGACCGGGTGCTGGTCCGCAATATCAATGCTGGCCACGACAGCCATCCGTTCCACTACCACGGCGAGAACCTGCGTTTCATCGGCCGCGACGGGCGCATGCTGTCGTCCAATGGATCGGTTGCAGACCTGGGCCGCTCCGATAACACGATTAATTCGGCGCCCAAACAAGCCGTCGATGCGATCTGGACCTGGACCGGCGCCAAGCTGAACTGGGACATCTACGGTCACGATACGGCACACAATTGTGTGGACACCAACGGCGACGATTTCGGTGACGGGCCGAACAACACCTATGAGCACGAGTACTGCCCCGACCACGGCAAGCAGATTCCGGTCACGCTGCCGGGCGCGCAGGACCTGACCCTGGGTGGCTGGTGGAGCGGCAGCCCGTTCCTGGGTGACGTCGGTGACCTGCCACCGGGTGAAGGCGGACTGAACCCGTTCGGCGGCTACTTCCTGGTCTGGCACTCCCATGCGGAGAAGGAGCTGACCACCTTCGACATCTTCCCGGGCGGCAGCCTCAGTTCTGTGGTCGTCCTGCCTCCTGACGTACCGATCCAGTGAGCGGGGAGGAAAGCGACATGAAAAGGAACAGAACCATGAATAAGCATCTCCTGAACGGTTTGCTCGTTGTCGCAGTGGCTGCCCTCTCGGGTAATGCGTCTGCAGAGGTTTACAACCTGTGTGCCAGCGCCGGCACAAAGACGATGCCGGACGGCAGCACGATCCCTATCTGGGGTTACTCGATCAATGACCCGACGGACGGTTGCGGCGCGGTAGAAATGCCGGGCCCGCGGCTTGTCGTTACCGATGGCACGTTGACAATCAACCTGCAGAACGACCTGCCGGAGTCGACGTCCATCGTCATTCCGGGCCTGCCGATGCCGACATCGGCGGGCACCGGGCCGACGTGGAACGACGGCTTAACGGGCGCCCGCACAAACCCTGACCAGCGCGTACGCTCCTTCGGCGCCGAAGCCGCAAGCGGTGGCGCGGAGTCGTACAGCTGGACGGGCCTGCGCCCCGGTACCTTTGTTTACCACAGCGGTACGCACCCGCAGAAACAGGTCTACATGGGGCTTTACGGCGCCATGACACAGGACGAGGCGCCAGGCATCGCGTACCCGGCGGCCGGCGGTTCGGCGGCCCCGGTTTCTTACGACAACGAAGTGCTGTTGTTCTACAGCGAGATCGACCCGGAACTGAACAAAGCGGTTGCGGGCGGCACCTACCAGACGTCGATCGACTATCACGCCCGGTGGTTCCTCGTGAACGGCGAGCCCTATGTTGACGGCGTAACAGCCGACATCGACGCCGGCGCGTCCGGCGAATTGGCTCTCGTACGCTTCCTGAGCGCGGCGAGCGAAACGCACGTTCCGGTTCTCCAGGGCATGCACATGAAACTGGTTGCCGAGGACGGCCTGCAGTACACCTGGCAGGATGGCGAGACAGCGATGGGTGCTGCTCACCGGAAACAGTACTCGGTCATGTTGCCGCCGCTGAAGACCAAGGATGCAATCATCGAGCCCGCGTCCGATGGACGGTACGCGATCTACGATGGTAACGGCTATATGACCAACCCCTCCGATCCCAACGATTTCGACGTGGGCGACGAGGTGGGTGGCATGCTGCGATTCCTGTCATTTACCGGCGGAGTCGATACGGACGGCGACGGCGTCGCCGATAGTGTGGATAACTGCCCGAATGTCGCGAACGCCGACCAGGCCGATACGGACGGTGACGGCGAGGGCGATGCCTGTGACACCGACGACGATAACGACACCGTGCTCGACGCTGTGGACAACTGCCCGCTCGTTGCGAATACCGATCAGTTGGACACGGACGGCGACGGCGAGGGCGATGCCTGCGACACCGACGACGATAACGACACCGTACTCGACGCTGTGGACAACTGCCCGCTCGACGCGAATACCGATCAGTTGGATTCGGATGGCGACGGCATCGGCGACGTTTGCGATCCCGTCAATGATCCTGACACGGACGGTGACGGCGTAGTTGATTCAATTGACAACTGCCCGGCAACCGCCAATCCAGGCCAGGAAGACTGGGACAACGACGGCATCGGTGATGCCTGCGATGACTCCGACGCAGACGGCGTTCTCGACGCCGTGGACAACTGCCCGGCAACCGCCAACCCCGGCCAGGAAGACGCCGACGGCGATGGCATCGGTGATGCCTGCGATCCGCTGATTGACTCGGATGGCGACGGTATAGCTGACGCAGTGGACAACTGCCCGGCAACACCGAACCCCGGCCAGGAAGATGCCGACGGCGATGGCATCGGTGATGCCTGCGACGTGCTGACCGACACGGACGGCGACGGTGTGGCTGATGTGGAGGACAATTGTCCGACGACGGCGAACCCCGACCAGGCTGATACCGACGGTGACGGTGTTGGTGACGCCTGTGACAACTGCGTCGATACGCCGAATGCGGATCAGCTCGATTCGGACGGTGACGGAGTCGGCGACGCGTGCGACAACTGCGTCCTTACGCCGAATACCGACCAGATTGATTCGGACGCGGATGGTGTTGGTGACGCGTGCGACAACTGCGTCGATACGCCGAATGCCGACCAGGCTGACGGTGATGGAGACGGCATTGGCGATGCCTGCGAGGTGGCGAATATCCTTCCGGTCGCGGAAGGCGATGCCGCCGCGGTCGCACAGGGCCGGGGTAACGCTGTACGGCTGAACCTGACCGGCAACGATACCGACGAGGAC
>Ga0209536_100000748_pt1 | contig 53353 bp, 45 predicted proteins | sample DeeMarSeWOR28_12_FD_187461 | JGI IMG/M metagenome (GOLD analysis project Ga0209536, IMG submission 187461) | Marine sediment microbial communities from White Oak River estuary, North Carolina - WOR-2-8_12 (SPAdes) (version 2) | ecosystem: Environmental > Aquatic > Marine > Intertidal zone >... | reverse complement strand
AACCAACATTAAATTGATTTTGTACATGACTGCCATCCTTTCTTGATCGTTTCTTGGAGTTTGGGTTTCTTGGTTATTTTTATACTAAAGATGATGCAGAGTCAATCATTCTTGCTAAGATGATGGCCAAAGGAAAATCATGGCATTTAGTGGGTGGTTTTGGTATAGTACATGCAAACTACGAACTATTCACTAATGACGAAATACTGATTTATGAAAAAAGGTTTTGTATATCTGGTTGGAGCCGGGCCGGGTCGGGCGGATTTGATAACCGTTCGTGGAGCTGAGGTGCTCAAAGCGGCCGAATGTGTGATTTACGATAAGCTGGCGAATCCGGCGTTGCTTCAATTTGTCAGTAAGGATACTGAGATTATTCATGTACCAAAGCGGATTGGCGAAGGCTCGTGCACGCAGGACGAAATTAATAAAGTGCTGGTCGAGAAGGCATTAGCCGGCAAGACGGTTGTCCGATTAAAGGGCGGCGATCCGTGCATATTCGGTAGGGTGGCGGAAGAACTTGCTGTGCTGATCGAGGCGGGTGTCGATTTTGAAATCGTGCCGGGTGTAACGGCTGCCGTAGCGGTCTCTTCCTATACAGGCATAATGCTGACCGACAGAGAGTACAGCTCACAGGTTACTTTCGTAACCGGTCGGGAAGCACCAGACAAGTCGGATACAAATATCAACTGGGAAGTGCTGGCGAAATTTCCCGGAACTATCGTTTTTTATATGGGCATGGGGACGCTCGATTCGACAGCCCGTCAGTTGATCGATAAGGGCAAACCGGCGGACACGCCTGCGGCAGTCATCGCCAACGCTACCTTCCCGACTCAGCGAGTAGTCAGGGCGCCGCTTGAGCGAATCAACGAGACTTGCGAGCAGCAAAACATAAAGCCTCCTGCGATTGTGGTTATCGGTGCGGCCGCAGCAAGTGATACGAGATTCGACTGGTTCACGAAAAGACCGTTATTCGGTAGGAGCATAGTCGTAACACGTGATATTCCCGGCAACGCTGACTTTGCAGCGAAAATTGTTTGGAGGGGCGGAAATCCGCTGGAGTTTGAGACCATAAAAATCAAACCTTTGACGGACTCGAATGATTTTCTGCGAATGCTCACGCAGATAGGTCATTACGACTGGATTGCATTTACCAGTGGCAACGGCGTAACTACTTTTTTCGATGCATTGGATAGACTAGGCAAAGACGCCCGGGTTTTCGGTTCAGTGAAAGTCGCTGCCATAGGCGGCAAAACAGCAGACAGGTTGAGCGAGTATGGCATAAAAGCGGATTTTGTGCCGGGCATCTTCACGAGCCGGGAGCTTGGCAAACAGTTGATTGGCTTTACGAATTTGCAGAACCAGCAGATATTGCTGCTGCGTTCTCAGCTCGCTTCGAATGAGCTAGTAGAAATATTAGCCGGAGCCGGGGCGCAAGTTGATAACGTCGCAATTTATACCACTCAAGCGGCAAAGGGCGAATCCGCCTGGCTGACTGCGGGAATCAGTGAAGGGACAATCGATTGGCTGACGTTTGCGAGTCCGTCTTCAGTCGATGGATTTTTCGAACAAATCGACAGCGATGCGGTCAATTCAGGCAAAATCAAAGTCGCATCGATCGGACCGGTGACATCCGAACGATTGAGTCAGCTTAATATAACTGTTGACGTGACAGCTAATGAGCATACTCTCGATGGCTTGCTTGATGCCGTTGAAGAGCAGGAAAATGAAAGCTAAGACCTAATACGAGACAGGAGTTTTATAATGGATTTTCCAAAGAATAGAATGCGAAGACTGCGTTGTAGTCCCTCGATGCGAAGACTGGTGCGTCAGACGAGTGTGAGTGTGGATGATTTGGTTTATCCGTTGTTTGTCCGCGAGGGCGAGGGAATTAAGGAGCCTATCAAGTCAATGACTGGCTGCTATCATTTTTCGCCTGACACGATTGCCGCTGAGGCTGCTGAGGTGGCATCATTAGGGATACCAGCCGTGCTGCTTTTCGGCCTACCGGGCAATAAAGATGAAATCGGCTCGGAAGCCTGGGCTGAAAATGGCGTTGTTCAGCGGGCGATTCGCCAGATCAAGAAAGCAACGCCAGATCTTCTTGTCGTTACGGATGTTTGTCTTTGTGAATTCACAAGCCACGGTCATTGTGGTGTGATAAAGGATGGCAAGGTCGATAACGATCCGACCTGCGAACTTCTGGCTAAGATGGCCCTATCCCACGCCCAGGCAGGAGCCGACATTATTGCCCCTTCAGATATGATGGATGGCCGGGTTGGGTACATTCGCGAGGCGCTGGAGGAGAACGATTTTGAAAATGTTGTTATAATGTCGTACTCGGCGAAATACGCCTCTGCTTTTTACGGCCCGTTCAGAGACGCCGCTGAGTCGGCACCCGCTTTTGGAGACCGCAGGACGTACCAGATGGACCCTCCCAACGCAGACGAGGCGATGGCCGAGATTGCTCTCGATATCGCCGAAGGTGCCGATATTGTTATGGTCAAACCAGCACTTGCTTATCTCGATATTATCTATAGAGCAAGGCAGCGTTTCGATTGTCCGATTGCTGCTTACAATGTCTCCGGCGAATATATGATGGTGAACGCTGCCGGTGCCGGAGGCCTTGTGGACACAGAAGCGACAATGATGGAAATAATGACTTCCATTAAACGTGCCGGGGCGGATATTGTTATCACCTACTTTGCTAAAGAGCTTGCTAAACTATTGTCATAAATTCCAACAGCGTTTTTGCTTTGGCTATACCCGGACAACCTGCCGGACTTGTTTTAGGTCGGGTGGTTCTGAGCAATCCCACGTATCTTATCAATGAAAAAGGGCTGTGAACAACCAAGTGCTCACAGCCCGAAATGTATATTCAAAATCTACTTTATACTACGGACACTGATCCAGCCACTGGTCTGTGTAGTATACCAGGTCGTCCATGTCGATTACACCGTCGCCGTTGTGATCCTTGCATACCGAGCAGGTCGTATCCGGGATGATGTAGTAGTCTTCCGTTTCACCAATCAGGTATTTTTCCTGGGGTCCGGAGCCGGCATTGCCTAATTCACCAGGATCGCTGCCGGTCTTCCATGGCTGCTCTGAAAGGGTGATTCTTATCCAGATATGTTTGATGTCCTCCGGATGCCAGGGCAGGAAAGCCGGTGAGGTGATTGTATTAAGCCCTTCCGGTAGGTTGTACAGGAACTGATTCTGTACTGCCCACTCAGGCGCAGGGCCTTCGGTACAATCGACAACGTCGTCCCAGTCACCATCTCGGTTCCAGTCGCACCAGATATTTACCCAGAGGTCGACGCTCGGATCGACAACAGTGACCTCATAGTCAAGTGTGGTCCAGCAACAATTTGGCAAACTAAGCGTACTCTTAAGGTCAATTGCATCATCGCCGTTGTCGCGATTCGCAGTAGTACCCGGAGCAGTTATGATGTTGTTACTGGGGTCCTCATCAGGACCTTGGTCGGCCTCAAATTCCCATGTGATCCCTCGACCCAGATATGCCACCATCTCATCATTCACGTGAACGGGTCCATAAGGTCCAGTTCCGCTGCCGTCCTCATATACGGTTGGGAAATTGGCCTTGACTGAGTATGGTAATCCAGTATGGCCGGCGGGATATGCGTTCATATGTCTGTCGTTGTTATTTGTGCTGTCGGGGGCGTCGCCAAGGTCTGTTTTGCTTTCAACCACGGCTCCCTCGCAACTGACATTAATCAAACCTTCGCCGGTTTCAGAGCTGTAACCTCCAACTTCGACCAGGTACTCGTTGCCGGCGGTGGCGGCAAAGGTGATAACTGAGTGATAACCGCCTTCGGCGTCGTCGTTGCATTCGATCAAGTCATCCGCCGTTGGGTAGCATTCGCACCCGTTGTAAACAGCGAGCATCGTATCGTAGCTGCTGCCGGCCAGGCTGATAGTGACGTTGCCGGTGCATGTGGCGGTATAGCAGTACCAGATGTTCGGGCTGGTCATACAGAGGCCGGGGCCATCGAATGTTGCGTCAGTTGTATCGAACGGCAGGTTCTTAACATCGCCTATCGCTTTCGCATTTTCACAATCGTCCTTGGACGGTGGCTCAGGAACCTCTCCATCGCAAGTAACGGTCAGAAATCCCGGACCGACTTCAAGGTCGTAGCCTCCAACCTCGATCAGGTATTGGTTGCCTGCAATGCCATCAAAAACGATTTCCGACTGACGAGAGTCTTCTGTATCGTCGTTGCACTCGATCATATTTTGCCAGGCCAGCTCACAGTCGCCGCCCTCTGCGCAGCCCTCGTAAACGGCGAGCATGGTGTCGAAGCTGCTGCCTGCCAAACTTACGACTACCTCACCCGTGCATGAAGGTGTATAGCAATACCAGCGGTTCGGACTTCGCATGCAAAGGTGTGGGCCGTCCTGCGTAGCGTCGGTTGTGTCGAACGGCAGGTTTGTTACTTCGACGATCGGCATTGCATCTCCGCAATCGTCATTGTCTTGTACCGGTGGTGGTTCGACACCTTCGACAAAGATGTTCAATACTCCGTCGCCGACTTCGTCGGAATTGTAACCCATAACCTCGATCAGGTAGTGGTGATTTCTGGTTGCCTGGAAGGTGATTTGAGACTGAAGAGTGCCACCCCAGTCGTCATTCCGATCGATGATATCACTTTCCTTCGGGTAACAATCAAAGCCGGCGTAAACAACCATCGCTGTATCATACTCGCTGCCAAGAAGACTGACTGTGACGTCACCCGTATTGGTGGCTATATAATGATACCAGATGTTTGGGCTGGTAAAGTAATGACCCGGTCCGTCGAACGTCGCACAGACAGTGCTAAACGGCAGATCTGTTACGTTGCCGACCTCTTTTGCTTTATCACAGTTATCGTTGGTTGGCCTGGAAGTCGTCGCGTCGCAGCTAATGCTCAGAACACCCCGCCCCGTTACAGAAGGATTGAATCCTCCGATTTCGATCAGGTACTGCTTGCCTGCCAACACGGGAATAGTAGCTTCTGATTGCTGGCCGACCGCGTCGTCATTCCTTTTAATGAGGTCTTCGATGCTGGGATAGCAGCCACAACCATCATAAATAGCAAGCTTGGTATCGAAGCTGCTGCCGGCCAGACTGATAGTTGCACAACCGGTGCAGGTAGCAGTATAACAGTACCAGATGTTCGGACTTGTAATATAATGTCCGGGGCCGTCGAATGTTGCTTCTCTAGTGTCGAACGCCAAGTTCGATACATTGCCGACCGACTTTGCGTCATCGCAGTCGTCATTAGGCGGAGCGGCGCCGAATGCGACGTTTGCGGTGCCCAGTAGTAATACCAAACCGCAAATCAACACTAAATGTGAACTAAACCATTTCATAATTTAATCCTCCAAAAACAATAACTGGTTTTTATTTTTTTGAAACGTTCCTTACCGGACATTCCACATATACCTAAGGAGCAACAAATACACAATGAGTGAAAAACCGCGTCCTTGCCACTCCTCACTTTATAGATATAGTGCCAATATCGGCGGAATCGTAACGTATTATTACACTAAAGTCAAGAAAAAAGTGCAATATTGCGTTTTTTTATGTTTGAAGGCTGACGCCAAGGCTTGCTTTTTCCTCCACGGGATGCCTTACGGCCTATTCCCTATGATGATTTTTTGTAGGCCTCGTTCGGGTCGTAAACCTTCTCTTCGATAAATTCCAATTCTTTACCGGTTTTCTGCCTTAAAGCCCGGTAAAAACAGGATTGATAACCCACATGGCACTGGCCGGCATCGACGGTCACTTTGAGGATCAAGCAGTCCTGGTCACAATCGACGAGAATTTGCTCGACTTTCTGACGGTGGCCGCTTTCTTCGCCTTTTTTCCACAGTTTTTGCCGGGATCTGCTGAAATATGTGGCGTATCCTGATTGTATTGTGACATCGAGTGCTTCACGATTCATATAAGCGACCATTAGCACCTGGCCGGTTCGGGAATCCTGTGCTATGGCGGGTATGAGGCCGTTTTCATCGAATTGCGGCGTAAATTCCAGGTTTTCTTCAAGATTCTGCTTCGTACTCAACTGACTGATTCCTTATATCTGATTTACGATTTTCGACTTACGATTGAAGGATTTTAATCGGTGGAGCCGCATTCGTAAATCATAAATTTGTCCTTTCAAGTCTGTTCTGGGCAGGTTCTGAGTGAAGTCGAATGGATATGAAAAACATAAATCCAAGAATCCATCGAAAAATTAAGCATTCTGTATGCTTCGCATAGAAACTTATTGAATATGAAACCGCAGATTTCATTGATTACGTGTAGAAATAATCATTAATCAATCATCAATAATCATTCGGGAACTTCCCACCAAAGTCTCGGATAATCCCGGCCGTGTCGCGGGCGTCCCGCCCGCGCGTATTGTGGGCGTCTCGCCCGTAGTATTATTGTTCGATCTCTTCCCACCAAAGTCTGGGATAGTCCTGGCCTTCGAGAATCCACCAGATGTCTTCAGTGCCGTTTTTTATCTCGTCCATGAAGTCCCAGCCGGCTTCGAGGAATGTGCTGGCCGTCTGCATCTCGGCCGTAACCAGGCCAGTACCACCAGCACTGCTCAACTGTCCGGACGTCTCTATATCCCAGAAGCTCACAGTAATACTGCCTTGATAGTTGGATCTCACGAGCCCGCCGGGACCACCATCTCCAGCGACCTCACCAGTGCTGTAGCTGGTAGTGATCCTACCATATGAGTTATCACCCACCAGCCCGCCCACATACGAATGGCCGCTGACCATGCCAGTGCTATAGCTCATAACAATGTCTTCATGGTTTTTGCCTGTAAGACCGCCGACACATCCTCTACCGTGGACCGTGCAACTGCTGTTACTCGCGGTGATGATGCTATAATTGACGCCCACGAGCCCGCCCACATTCCAATGGCCGCTGACCTCGCCGGTACTGTAACAATTGTCGATGTTGCCCCACCTGTTATCGCCCACGAGACCGCCGACACAGTCCTTCCCTGTGACCGCGCCTACACTGTGGCAGTTGGTCAGAGTACCCTCACTGTCGCCGACCAACCCGCCGACATAGTGCTGATCACCTCTAACCGAGCCCGTGCTGTAGCATCTGGTCAGGGTACCATAACTCTTACCGGCCAATCCTCCGATAAAATTACCTGAACCTGTTATGTTGACATCCACGACACTTAGGTCCTTGACATGACCTCTATAATCCACTTCGCCAAACAGTCCCACGTAGCTTTCACCAATGATTGTCAGATGCGAGAGCTTATGACTATTGCCGTCAAAAACACCGGTAAAAACTTGGATTAACGGCTGACCGAAAATGCTTCGACCCGGCAGATTCGGGTCCAAGTCAATGTCGGCACCAAGGACAAAATGACTGGCCCATAGAATAGGTGCCTTACTCAACATGATCAGTTGCTCAGCTATGTCTATTCTATATGGAGCCTCTGCCGTCCCACTTCCTTCCAGCCAGTCAACAATCAGTTCAGGAATGATACTTCCCGGCGTGCCCTGCCAGGCAAGTTTCGGATAGTCACGTCCAGGATCCAGTATCCAATTTGGATCGTTAGCGAAGCCATTCAAGCCGAGCATGTGCGAATCCATCATCTCTGCCGTAGTCAAGCCCACTCCGCCCCCATTTTTCGATAGGCCTGAACTCTCCGTATCCCATACGCAGCCCACGACACTAAGCGGCTCGTAATACGGAGATCCGACAAGCCCGCCGACAGACTTAGTGCCGTTGACTACGCCGGTGCTGTAGCAATTGTCGATGTTGCCCCAACTGTTATCGCCCACGAGACCGCCGACATACTCACCACTGCCAGTGACCGCACCGTTGCTGTAGCACTGAGTGACAAGGCCACTGGCTGTGGCACCATTCCCCATATTGTTCCACCAAATACAATTTGCGCCGACTAATCCACCGACATATGTACCTCCGGTGACCAAACTCGTGCTGTAGCAGTTAGTGATCCACCCGCAACTTTCACCCACGAGACCGCCGACATAGTCGCTACTGCCAGTGACCGCACCGGTGCTGTAGCACCGAGTGACAAGGCCGCCATGAGGCTCAGTTGACATAGACCGAGTTTCAGGCGATGTATGATGCCATACCTGATTAGCACCGACCAATCCTCCGACAGAACTAATTCCACTTACTTTACTCGTGCTGTAGCAGTTGACAATCTCCCCGCCATTTTCGCCGACCAGCCCGCCGACATACTCGCCACTTCCGCTGACTTCACCGGTGCTGTAACAATCAATCACATTACCATAATCGTTTATCCCTACCAAGCCGCCGACATCCCAGGACGAACCGACGATATTGACATCTATTACGCCGAGACTCTTGATCTCTGCCTCACTTCCCAACATTCCAAATAATCCCAGATACGATCTACCTTCAATCGTCATACTCGTAATTGTATGGTCGTTGCCGTCAAATACTCCCGTAAAAGGCGTTCCTCGAAAGCCATCCGCTCCGAAATTACCCGGGGCTACAACGGCCTTGTCGAAGACCTTACGACCGGGGAGATAGGGCCATAGGTCGATGTCGGCAGTCAGGATGAAGTGCTTGTCGTAATCTTCGGGTGTCTCGCCCAGCAGCATCAGGTCTTCAGCCGTAGCAATTTGGTACGGATCGTTCGGGTCACCTGTGCCGCCGCTGTATTTGGCCTGGGCGGCTGAAACGATTGTGAAAAGTAAAACGATTGCGGTTACATACCCTTGGAATATTCTGAGAATTGTCATATTATTCCTCCAACATTTTTACTACTCAGCGAAGGGGCCTTCGCATGATAGTATTGAATAACAAACCTCCTTTATCCATACAGCACACCAAAACGGCCGTTGGCTGTTGTCGCACGCATGGTTCCTGTATCACAATGCGAGACTGAAGTATGATAGACCTTACGAATTTTGGCTAAACCGGCTATTTCTTCATAGACGTTTAGCATAAAAGGGAAATGAAAATCAAAATCGTGAGGTTCTCTCCTTCGTCCTTTCGACTAACTCTGCCGGCCTTTTAAGGTCGCAGAACAAACGCATCGCTTTTCAATTGTCATAAATAACGAAACGCATAACGCCGAAAAGTTAGCAAATCAATAGAAGTCGATTATTATTTTATTCGCGGACATGGTTAATGTCAACAAGAAAATCCAATCATTTCACCTGTTTTGATATCAAAAACTATATGAAATTCTGCTATTTTTGTACTTCCAGACAGTTTCTCCGGCCTGAAGGATATAGTTCGGTAATTGTACCAGATGGTCGGCTTTATTCAGAAGAATTTAGTTTTTACCCCTTGAGATAGCTTATCCCTTAGGGGGTAATAATGTTATCTCACGAGGTAAATCTTGCCATCTCGGGCTTTTGCGGTTATTATCTTCGGAAATTTTTTAAGGCTAACGATTTGTATGCCACAAGCAAGAGTCAGGAAGACTAAGAATACTAAATACATATCATATCTTCTACGATTTATCGTAGCGGCTGCGGCGTTATATCTGGCGTTTAGGGGGGAAAATTTCACCGAGGTGGTCGATGTTCTACTGGGACTGAATTTGTGGGTTTTCGCCGGGGCGATAGGAATCTATATTATCTCACAATTGATTTTTGTTGCGAGATGGTCGCTCTTATTGAAGGCCCAGTCAATCAAAATCGGTTTTTGGCCGGCCTTCCGGCTGCATTTGTTAGGCCTGTTTTATAATAACTGCCTTCCCGGTTCCGTTGGAGGCGATCTTCCCCGGGCATGGTACGTGACCAGGCATACTGATAAAAAGCTCGAAGCGGCGTTATCGGTGTTCGTTGATCGAGTAATTGGATTGATAGGTATGCTGATTATGGCTTTCGGATGCTATTGGTTTATTCCTGAAGAGAGCAGGGAAGATGGATTTAACTTTACGTTCGAGATGAACATATTCGGCCGTTTGGCTGAGTACAAATCGATTTTCATATGGTTTGGAGCAGCTTTTGTGGTTGTCGTTGCTTTTATGGTATCGAATCGCCGGGGGCGAATTTTGCTGGAGCGAGGTTTTAACGCCATCGGTCGGCATGGAGCATCGATATTTAGCAAGGTACGGCAGTCGATTCGTATATATTGTCATAAATGGCCGACAATTGTCGCTGCATTGCTGCTTACTTTCTGCTGTCAGGGCATTACCGTAGTGGCGATGTGGCTTATCGGCAGAGAATTAGGCATAGAAGTACATGCTAAGTATTATTTTATTTTCTTCCCTGTTTCGTGGTTGCTGGGCGCTGTTCCGATAAGCGTAGGGGGGCTGGGAATCATGGAAGGATGGCTGAAAATGATGTTTATGCGGGTCGGCACAATTTCCAGTAATAATGCCCTGGCCCTGGCATTGTGTCAGAGGCTCCTTTTCCTTATAGTTTCTTTGCCGGGCGCGGTCATTCATTTAATCGGTGCCCATTTGCCAAAAGACTTTTTTATTGACTACGGCAAGCCTACGGAGTAATCTATGGCTCTCTGGACATGGTGTTATTATAAGCGGCCATAAGTTGAATAGGAATTCGTAAGTTAATGCCTGAAAAGGTTTTGGTGTTGATAATATGAGCGTTACGAGACGCTTCAAAGGCTATTTCCTGCATGGATTGGCGGTCTTGTTGCCGACTATCCTGACGATTTGGCTATTCGTCTGGGGCTATACGTTCATTCAGAATAATATCAGCAAGCATCTCAATCTGGGTATAGTTCATGTTATTGCTTATTTTGGCCACAAAAATATTGAGATCACCGACGACGAAGTCCGGGAATATCTTATAGAAGAGAAACCGGAATTAAAAAAGAACAAGGATGAGCTTTTGATTCATATTAAGAGGGAGGACATAAGGCGGAAAGTCCGCATCCAAGTGCTGAAAAAAGACCTTGCTAAAACGTGGGTTGATGGTCCGGGCTCTATCGCGGGTTTTATTGTAGCGGTCGTCGGTGTCTCCATACTCGGGGCGCTTCTGGCAAGCTATGTCGGAAGGAGCTTTTGGCGAACAATCGAAAAGTTTATAATGAACACGCCTATACTCAGGAATGTATTTCCATACGTGAAGCAAGTGACGGATTTTTTGCTTACGAATGAGGAGCAAAAAAAACTGTTTTCGAGGGTCGTCGCAGTCGAGTATCCGCGGAAAGGTATATGGTCGGTCGGTTTTGTAACCGGTTCCGGACTTGAGAAAGTAGTGAACACTGTTAAAAGAGAATTTCTCACTGTTATTATCCCGACTTCGCCTACTCCGTTTACAGGTTTTGTGATAACAGTTCAAAAAAAACAGACAATCGATTTGGATATGACTATTGAAGAAGCGTTGAGATTTATAGTTAGCGGCGGGGTTATAACGCCCGGCAGCGAGCAATCAATAAAGACTTTGCCGAAGGCCGGTTCGGAACAGAGGCGATAAAAGCAGGACATATGTAAATATCAATACTATAATTAAGGAGAATAATATTGCTTTTTACAATCAGCGGTAAACATATCGAAATAACGGAATCTATGAAAAAGCACGCAGAGGAAAAAGCTTCCAAGCTTCCCAAGTACTATAACAGCATCAATCAGGTCGAGGTTATTATAGACGGCGGTCAGGGGGGGGGTGCGAGCGTGGAAATAATTGCAAGAGCCGAACACAGCAAGATATTCGTCGGTACCGAGACCGGTGAAGATGCATACCGGTGCATTGATATGGCTGTCCATAAACTCGAAAGGCAACTGAGGAGAACAAAGAGCAAGGAGCGTGACAACAAACATGCGAGCAGCTCGGACTTTGCTGAGTTAACATAGATTATATTTTATGATATGCGACTTTAACCTTTTTGATTTGACCGATTAGGCTGTTAAGGATGACATTGGGTAAATAAGATGAAATTGAGAGATTTTGTCTGTTGTGAAGCAACAATTACGGAATTGCAGGCCTCCGACCGTGACGGTGTGATAGAGGAGCTTGTTTGGTCGCTTGACAAAGCCGGCAGACTCAGGAAGGACAAATGTAAGGATATCATAAGGGAAGTCATAAAAAGAGAAGATGAAGCCAGCACCGGCCTGGGCAAAGGTGTTGCCGTACCTCATGTTAAGCATAAAACCGTTAAAGGCGTAATTGCTGTAATCGGGCAGAGTAGTAAGGGGATTAATTTTTTCGCTCTCGATAAGCAGCCGGTTTATTCGGTAATACTTTTAATAAGCCCTGAGGATGACCCTGACAAACATTTGCAGGCGATGGAGAATGTTTTCAAGAATTTGCAAAAGGAGCGGTTCCGCAAATTTCTCAGACAGTGCCGAAGCGTCGAGCAGGTTGAAGACCTTATTAACGAGGCCGATGAAAATCCGTCCTGGTAGTAACGTAATCCGGTTTGTATGATATGGACAAGCGGTGTCGTGAAGATGCAGGCAGAAGAAGATACGTTGGAAAACATGATATGCGATGTTGAGCTTGAGATAAAAAATGCCGAAGGTCTTCACATGCGCCCGGCGATGAAGTTTGTAGATATTGCAAACCGGTTTGACAGTGATATTAATGTTAGCAATGGCGAAACTAATGTTGATGGTAAGAGTATAATGCAGATAAGCATGCTCGCAGCCACATGCGGCACAAAATTAAAAGTCACAGCCAATGGGCCGGACGCCCGCGAAGCAATTAATGCATTGAAAGAATTAGTCGAAGAGAAACATTTCGATGAGCCCACGCCCGGGAAATAGCGAATAGCAGATATGTACGGAATAAGAGAATCACACTATGGAAATTAAAAAGGGCATAGCTGTTTCGCCGGGTATTTCTATTGCCGAGTCGCTTATTATTGACTCTGAAGATTACCGCATACCCCGCCGGACAATTAAACCTTCACAACGGATGCTTGAGATTCAGCGCACGAGAAACGCTTTCAAGGATGCTATTGGTGAGTTGACCAAGCTCGAATCGAAGGAGGCCCGTGCCGAAGGCGGTAAAATCAAAGATATTTTCGCCGTACATTTACGTTTCCTTCATGACAGAAGCCTGCGAAAAAAGATAACGGATTTTATTCATTCCGACCTGGTGACAGCGGAGTATGCTGTATCTACCGTGCTTCGGGAAATTGCAGCACATTTTGCCAAAGTCAAGGATGCTTATATCAGCGAGAGGGCGGCGGATATTTATGATATAGAAAGGCGTCTGCTCAAACAGATGCTCGGCAAAAAGCGCGAGGATGTTGAGCATCTGAAAAAAGAAGTTGTGATTGTCGCCCGGGAATTAAGTCCGACTCAAACCGCCGGCTTCGACAGGAAATACGTCAAGGGTATAGCCAGCGATGCGGGCGGCAGGACAAGTCATGCAGCAATTGTTGCCCGTTCGTTAGGCATACCGGCGGTCGTGGCCCTGGAGGACCTTACGGAATATACAAGCGGCGGGGACACCGTCATTGTGGATGGCAATCGCGGCATCGTCATCGTAAATCCGGATGACCAGACGATCCGGCAGTACGAAGAATACTCGAAGGAGTTCACAGAACTTGAGCACAGACTTGACGCGATAAGACAAAAGCCCGCCGTAACGCGGGACGGGACCGAAATCACGTTGTTGGGCAATATTGAGTTTCCGAATGAGGCTGAAATTGTGCTGGAAAAAGGAGGTGCCGGTATCGGCCTGTATCGTACCGAGTTTCTGTATCTTAATGCCGAAAGCGAGCCGACCGAACAGGACCATTATGAGGCTTATGCCGAGACGATTCGCGTTGTCGCCGACAGGCCCGTTGTTATCAGGACACTGGACCTCGGTGCCGATAAATATACGCAGCGCAAACGTTTTGCCCCTGAGCCCAATCCTTTTTTGGGATTAAGGTCCATAAGATTCTGCCTGCAGAACCTTACGATGTTCAAGAAGCAGTTGCGGGCTATTTTACGGGCATCGGTTCTTGGTCAGGTCAAGATAATGTTCCCGCTTATCACACATCGCCAGGAGCTTATGCAGGCGAAGATGATTTTGCGCGATGTAATGGAAGACCTGGATGAAGAATCCATCCCGTATAACAGGGACATTCAGGTCGGCATAATGATTGAAACGCCTTCGGCGGCTTTGACGGCTTATTCGCTCGCAGCCGATGTGGATTTCTTCAGTATCGGAACGAACGACCTTACTCAATATACACTGGCTGTTGACAGGGGCAACGAATTGGTCTCTACATTGTATTCAGCGGCAGATCCTGCTGTATTGCGGCTTATCAGGAACGTCGTTCAGGATGCTCACAAAGCACAAATCGACCTGAGTGTCTGCGGCGAGATGGCTTCCGAGCCGGAGTATATTATGCTGCTGTTGGGTATGGGAGTCAGAACGATATCAATTGCATCGCCGATGATACCGGAGATAAAGCAGATTATTCGCTCGGTCACGATAGAGTATTGCAACAAAGTAGCAAGAAAAGTGCTCAGCATGGATTCCGAAAGGCAGATATCAGCCTACCTCCGCAACGCCGCAAGAAAAATCCTCCCCGAAGCGTTTTGATTAGGGAAGCGTTAAGCATTTTCGTATTTTATAAGTAGTTCTACGTATTTTTGTTTTTTCCCCTTTTTTCAACTCATAAAACGGTGTTTTTGTGTGTTGTGGTCGTATTAAATTCATAGGGCAAAAAAATTGTAAAAATTCCCATTTTTTTCTTGACAAGGATTTTAATAAATGCCAATTTAAAATTGTTTTAGTGAGTGCAATAGAGCAGCCGAACAGATTTTCACCAGAGATTTTACCGAACTTTGAAGTACGAGTGAATTTGTCATGTTCGACATAAACGTGACAATTAGTTCTCGAATGTTAATCAGGTTTTATGCGGAAGGAAAAAACATAGGGGCAGTTCTATTTGATTGCCCATTCCGGACAGGCAGAAATGCCCGTCCTCGAGCAAGAATTTGACAACATCTCATGCTGAAAGGGAGAATATAATGGAACCGAAAAACCAAAAAAATGGGACCACAAACAAGAAATATTTTCGGCTTGAATTGGTAAAAACGATTGTTTCGGTTTTATTACTCCTCACTGTTTTCTTTGCGTATCTGCAATGGCGCGCCACAATAAAAAATGAGGCCGCCAATCGCTTCTTGGATATTATCGACAAACTTGGTAATAGTGAATGTGATTCTGTACGATCAGGCGCAGTCATAACCATGACTGCCCATCTAAATGAGAACTATGAAGAATACTGTAATCAGTCTATACCTGTTTTGGTATCCCATCTTAGTATAGAGCCTGCCCGGCAGGTAAGAACAAAAATCGTGAATATCTTAACGTCAAAGAATGTAGATCCTAATCTTGTAATTGGACCATTGATATCGGAGATTCGAGATATTACATGTCAGAATGGAGACAAGTCATCACATGACCAGTTGAAATATCTTGTCACTGGCGAACAGGCTAATGAAAACCTGCTTGATATGAGCAAGGTTTTGGTTGCTGTGCTCCAAAAGAAGCCGCCTGAGGAACCAAACCTATCAGGATACTTTCTTATGGACTGGTCGCCTAAAGGTATCAACTGGGAGCAGGCAAATCTTAAGGAGGCCCTTCTGCTGAGGGGATCTTTAAGACAATCTAACCTAAAAAATGCGATTTTGCAGGGAGCCGAACTCTACGAAGTAGATTTAATGGGCGCTTTTTTGGAGAAAGCTGACATAAGCCGGGCCATTTTAAGGAAAGTTAATTTGAAGGAAGCGAAATTGAATCATGTTGATCTTAAATCAGCCAATTTGTTCTCTACTGATTTAAGGGGGGCTGATCTAGTAGAAGCTAATTTTACAGAAGCTGTAGTAGATGCCAATATGGAAGCAGCCAACTTACATGCGGCTGAGATGTTCATGGTTGATTTAACAGATTCAAATTTGACTGATGCGAATTTGACAAGTGCTGATCTGACAAGTTGTAAGTCGAGAAAAGCTTCTCTAAAACGTGCTAATATGCGCGGTGCTATTTTGGTAGGAGCTAAAATCTTAGAATCTAATTTGGCGGACGCCAACCTGATGGAAGCTAAATTAATGGATGCTACTGTGGTGGCGGCTATCCTGGAACGTGCAAACTTGATAGACGCGAATCTGATGGATGCGAACTTGGCAGATGCGAACCTGGCGAATGCTAATTTAACAGGTGCGAACTTGGTACGTGCAGACCTGGAAGGCGCGATCCTGACAAATGCGAACTTGTCATATGTGAATTTAACAAATGCGAACTTGTCAGGTGCGGACTTGTCGGCCGCGAACCTACAAGATGCTGACTTGAAAAATGCGACGTTAAAGGCAAAGGTGCTATTTAGGATCGATCCTAACAAGTTCCAAAATGATTTAGACGGAAGTAAGGTCTCAAAAGCTCTCGAACAGGAATTTGAGAATAAAAGGTTTTATCTTTCTCAAAATACTACCATTTCGATTGTGGAGAAAGGCATCAGTTGGCTGATTAACGATAAGGATTATGAGCGAATATATACTGTACGGAGAGATGGGAAGCAGATGGTCGTCTGCAAGGATATTAAGTTTGATTCCTTCGGTATAAAAGAGGCAAAAAATTGGGAACAAGCCATTTTTGATGATGATAAATATCGCGATTTATCCAGCAAAAAAGATTAAGTAATGTACTCTATTCGATCATGGAGGTTAATATGTTCAGAACAAAAAACGAAAACATTTCAATGAAATATATTGTGGTGCTAACCTTGTGTTTGTGCTATGGTTTGGCGATGTCACTTTTGATTACCGCTGCTTATGCCGCCCGGCGACCGCAGCAGCCTTATTATGTCGTTGACGTTTACCAGACGCCAGGCAAGGTGTTTAGAATTATACACGGGCAACCGAGTGTCTTCTTTCAACGCCTGTCGGGTAATATTTCCAGCATTGCTCTTTATAATAGGGAACTCTTCTTCTGTTCTACCAAGGACAATAGAATTTACCAGAAGATGGGTTCAGAAGAGAGAGTTGTTTTTGAGCATAATACATTTATCCGGGATATTACTGTCGATCCAAATGGAAATTTGTACTTTAGTGAAGCAAAAGATGCAAAAGGTAATGGAACAATTTATAGACTCACTCCTTCTGTCAATCAGATTGGGGATGGTACCTTTTATCTACAATCTAATCAGCCGTTTTATACTGTTAATCTGGAAGAAGTCGATGGATTCTGGGCAGGGGATTGTACCTTTGATTTGCAGGGCAACATTTATCTCAGCAGCGGCTACTGCACTCCCGCTTTTATTTATAGGCTTGAGAAAAAAGAAGGTAATAAATATGGTCCTCCGCTAAAAATATATAAAGATTCGGAAAGTGCTATCAAAGGGATTACCATGGAGCCGAATAACACTGATTTCGTATATTATACGGACTGGAGGCAGACCATCTATAAAGTGAATCTTCGTTATTTGAAACAAAGTATAGAGTACTCCGAAAATATTGCGAGATCTCGTAATCCACATCTGTCTGATGTCGCTTTTGACATGAGTATCCAGAACTAATATAGCTATCAATGCAAAGGATTTACTGATGCTTGATGAAAATTCCGTGTGAACTTTTTCGAGCGTGGGGGTCAAATTCCGAATTTATTCGGGGCAGTAACGAACGGTGGCTTCCAATTTCTCCTACCTAAGACTCCATAGTCATTTGGGACCGCTTCTTCTTTGCTTTGTCGATAGACTTTTTTCTTTACTAGCTGCTGACGAATGATACTATAGTATGGTCTGTAGAAGGGGCCGAAACATGAAGAAGACATTACTTGTTCTCGCTGTGTCAGTTTTAAGCGGCTGTACATATCCGGATCCGACGCCGTATCAGGTTTTCGGCATACAAAAGTTCTACGAGATTAAGAGGAATCCTAAATCCCATGTCGGCAAACTTTACGCGTTCGGCGGAAAAGTAATTAACACCTATAAAAGGGATAACCAGGTTACTTTTGAGATGCTCATCCAGGATTATGATCGGGGCTCGCACAGTTACACTACCAGTAAAAGCTCATTACTTGTGGTCTATCCGAGCGGCGGCACTACCGTCGCCGACGGCCACCATGTCAAGGTCCTCGGTTATATACGCGAGCCGGCTGTCGGCGAAAACGTATTTGGAGCGAAGGTTAGCTCGCTTGTAATGGATGCAATCGCCTTATATGACTCTTTTACTCGATATCCTTTCTGGCTCAAGCGCAATGAGGAGACTTTCAATAAATGGAAGACGGGTGAACCGCTTACAGCAGATGGAACTTAAAATAGTGATACAAGCCAGTTCCATGGCGAAATGCGCAGACAGATTAAAATCGGCTGGCAGCAAAAACCGATAAGGGCATAAATCCACATATCCTTGAATTTTCGGTCTTGGCCCTGCTCGTGGAACTTCCGCCATGTCGGATAAAAAAACACCAGCGGAATCCCACAATATAGACCGCTAAGAAAAACGGCAAGACGCCATTCGAAACTAAGCGGTTCAGCCGTCACTGCCTTTGCCGCTTCTTCTTGCTCAATGGCCCGCTGCCGCAACTGTTCCTCAAGCTCATCAAGGTGTTCAGATGTAAAATGCCTGTCGGACATCTCGATTCGTGCAAATTCAAGGGCTTCCGGAAGATGTGTCTGGGTCTTGACGTATTCGAGCAGGTCAACATCCGGCAGATTATGTATATACGTTTCTACTTGCCTTTCCATAATCTGTCTCCTCTTGAAGACAAACCATATTGGCAAATCGCCTTTTCAAAGCAAAGCTGCGGATCTCGCTGATATTTTTCGGAATTATACTCGGATTTGGCTGAAAAAGCAAGAAAAAAATAAATGATTTTAGGTTACGAATGGCTTTTTAAGCCTGTTATCGCTTAATTTGCAATGTGCCGGTGCCGACAATTTCCGCTTCGACTTTGCTTGTTTTTACATTCATTTTGATACCCTCGACGAGGACGCCGTTGTAATAGCAAGGCTGAGATTCGTCGCCCATGACCTTTAAGATAGAGGTTTCGTGGTCATAGAACAATTCGCTGCCGATAAATTCATTTTCCTTATCTTTATATTCAATTCCTCCTTGAGCAGTGAGTGTCGAGAGTTCCGTTTGGCCTTCAGGACTTTCGTAAAGAATGACCTCGACATGAGATGCTTTGGCGGAGATCTGTTCATCATACCGGCCATCGACGGCGGGAAAGTAATCCATTAGTAACTTTTCCTGTGAACCGGCATCGGCTACGATACGGTTTTCCTGGATGAAATATGTCAAAGTTTCGAATCCCTCAATAGATGCCCAACACGGTTTTTTCAGACTGAATCGACCGACCGGTTCGTTCGGTTCCGGAGCCTCGGAATTAAAGAGCTTGATGACGCCCGGACCGGTCGCTAAAAATAGTTGCCGGATGGCGTCATAGTCAAACCTGCTGCATTTCAACTCTGCGCCACCGAGCAAGTTTAAAGAATTGGCATCCCGGACCTGACCTTCAAACTCTCCTTCGGCTTTTGCTTTTTTGGTTATTGCGAGCCTGACCACCTCGTCGATAGCGGTAAGGTGTTTTATGTTGGCAGCTGGCCCGGAGGTGCTGTCATTGGTATCGACGGGCAGATCGACGATTATCTGATCCGACAAGATCATGTACTCTTCCAGTACATTCGGATCTTCCCGGAGCATCATACATCGGGAATCACCTTCAAAAACAATCTTATTTGAAGCAGCCAAAAAGCGTGCCTGTTCCTGCGCATTGACCGTGACAGGAAGCGGCCCTATATTTGTATCCGGACTGTTTGAATCTTCCATATAAAACACAAGCTCTGTCGGTCCGGAGGCAAACATGTCTGGCATCCTGGAATTGTCCTCGGGTAGAAATACCGTAATCTCGGGAGCAGAAAATGTGATATCTTTTGGCTTGCTTAAATCACTCTGCGGCATTGTCACCAGGCAGTCTGTGAAGACCATCTTTCCTGACATCTGTGAGAAGTTCGCTCCCTTCCTTGAGGTCAATTTTACCGGTTCGGGCTCTTCGTTAGGATCCGCACCGGATGAGGGATCTACATAATAAGTCAGTTCCGATGGGCCATAGACAGTACCATCTTCTGTTGCGTAATTATAATCAATACTTCGGGTTAAGAATCTGGTTTTTCCCTTCTTATCATCGAACTCGCCGGGAGGCTGTATTGCCGAGATATTATTTTCTGCTTCATTTTCGATATCATCTTCCTGTGCCCTGACGGAGTCTTTCGGCAGAACTACAAGACCGTCGTCACAGGTTACAACGATACTTTCAAGCTGCTCGGATGGTACATTCGGCTCAGCAGAATCCGGGGTTCTGATTTTCTGCTCACTAATGATATCAGCGTCAGTCAGGGCTGGTTCAACGATTTCGACAACAGTTTCGTCGTCTTTGACGACGACGGCATCGTCTTCGGCAGCCAGTTCAGATGAAGGTTTTGGCCGGAAGATATCGTTGATGCTAAGTTTGTCGCTGGCAAAAATCAATTCATCGGGAGTATTAACGAGCACATTTTTGCGAAATGTACACTTATAATTTACGCCTTCTTCCTGTTCATCCTGCGGCTGGACGTCGGTGGTTGATGCTTTAGCTGTTGGGGTTTGATCGACGATGAGAGGTTCGTCGGCCGGTTGTGTTTTAGTTTGGCTGTCATCATCGCTGGTATTGTCTGTTGAAAACATAGCCGCCAATGGGCCTTTTATATGCAATTTCTCCAACTTCTTAATTTCAAAATATTCGAGTCGCTCGGACTGTTCATTATAAACAAGCACCAGACCGGTACCGTTCATCAGTATATCTTCTGAAACGAATTTGACGGGCCCGTCCGTTGATAGCCGTGACTTGTCGCTTAGAAAAACAAAATTGTCGAGATAGACAAAGCTTTCTTTGACATCATCCGGCGGCCCGAGAAGTATATGAATTACCACGTTTGAAGAAAACGTAGCGTCTTTTGGTGTTGTTCTGCCAACAGCAGTTTCGACCTGAATGTTTCCTTTGTCGGCTGTAATGTAACATTTAAAATTGCGCCGGAAAATATTCATGTACGGCTTTTCAATGTCCCAGATATCTCTTGACTTGCTCAACACTTTCTCGTAGCCGAATTCTCGCTCGATTTCTTTGGTTATTTCATTAAGGTCGGTGAAGTAGGCTTTTTTAATGGTGCCAACCCCAATATCGCCAATCTTGCCCATACCACTGTCTAAATCGAAGGTGTTAGAATCAGCGACAGACCTGATGATATCGACTTGCTGATCGGCATCGATTGAGGGCGAACCGCTTATGCGATTGTAGAGCAGGTATGCTCCAAGTACGGCACACAGCGAAACGAATCCAATAGCGAATTTACGCATTTCGATAACCTCTTTTCGCCGCTATGGCAGGTATCTTTTCATCAGTTCCTGCCATTTGCCCGAGTTTTTCAGAATGTATTCAATAACTTCCCGCACGGCGCCATTGCCCCCAGAGCGTGTGGTTACATAATCAGCACACTCTTTTACCTCATCAACCGCATTGGCTACGGCAACTGCAAATCCGACATATCTCATGACAGGCATATCCGTCAAATCATCGCCGATAAATGTCATATTTTCCGGCAAAAGGCCAATCTGATCGGCAAGCTGCTCAATCACGGGTAGCTTATAATGACAATCCTGATATACGTATTCGATCTTCAATTGTTCGGCCCGGCGTTCGGTCGGCGGAGATGCTCTGCCGCTTATCAGGGCGACTTTCAGCCCCGCCCTTTGCCACATTTTAATTCCGTGGCCGTCCAGTGAATTGAAAAACTTGGTCTCACTTCCATCGGCATTGATTACCAAGGTACCATCGGTCAAGACTCCGTCAACGTCGAGGGCCAGGATTTTTATCTTTGCAAGATCAACGTCTTTCATTTTTGAATTTCAACTTTCAATCGGCAACCGGTAATCGCCAATTTATGGCTTAACCATCGTAAATCATTTTACCCTACTACTTTTAACGTCACGATATCCTGTACGTCTATCAGTCCGACCGGTTTGTCGTTCGCGTCCACAACCGGCAAATCGTCTATTCGATATTTATGGAAGATTGCTGTCGCTTCGGCAGCCAGGGCGTCGGCCCTGATTTTCTTGCAATTCGGCGTCATCACGTCGCTGGCCTTAAACTCAAAAGCCTTAAGGCCATGCTTCGTAATCAGCCTCCGAAGGTCGGCATCCGTGATAATCCCCGCTAATTTCCCTTCTTTGCCGACCACCATCACGGCGCCGTGACGTTTTATTTCGCCGGTCTTTTCAAGTAACACTGTTATCGTATCGTCAACTTTCACAACAGGCAATTTTTCACCCGGTCTGAACATCATTGACTGCTCGACTGTCATAAGCCTGGTGCCGAGAGAGCCGCCGGGATGGAATCTGACATAATCTTCGACGCCGAAATTGCGCGCCTTCATCACTGTCAATGCAAGGGCATCACCGACGGCCAGCATACAGGTAGTGGAAACACTCGGCGCTACACCGAGCGGGCAGGCTTCGTTCATCTGCCCCATACACAATGCTATGTCGCTGTGCTTGCACAGGGTCGAATCGCTTTCCCCTGTTATTGCTATAAGTTGTATGTCCAGTTGCTTGACCATGTTGATCAGCCGGGTCACTTCATCGGTTTCACCGCCATAGCTCAGAACGATTACAATATCATCTTTGCGCAGTCTTCCCAGGTCGCCATGAACTGCTTCGGCGGGATGGAGGAAATGGCTCGGCGTGCCTGTCGAAGCCAGTGTGGCACTTATTTTTTGTCCGATGATTCCTGCTTTTCCTATGCCGCTGACTATGCACGAGCCGCTGCATTCGTAAATCATCCTGCAAGCTCGGGTGAAAGACGCATCGACAATCGACTTAACAGAAATTATAGCGTCAGCCTCAGCTTCGATTACTTTCCTTGCATATTCGAGATCGAATTCCACTTTTTCCCCAGACTAATAGATTTTGCCGAGCCACTATTATTTAATTAATTTTACGATGCTGCCGCGTTCGTTATAGCAGACTATATCGTGTTTTTCGCCGGCGTAATCGGGTGCAAAATGAATAATAACACGTTTTTCACTAATCTGCTCAATCTGTGCAAGTGCCGCTCTCTTGGCGTTCTGGAGGTAGTCGGCAACTTCCGGCGAGACGAACAGCTCGATGCGCTTTATCTGCTCTTTTGAGGCCGAGAGATTCAGCAGCCGGATAATCTCAAGGGCCAGCGACTCGTGACTTTTGACGAAACCCGTGCCGCCGCAATTCGGGCATGCCAAATAAGTGCTGGATTGTAGCGATGGGCGCATTCTCTGCCGTGTCATTTCCACGACGCCGAATCTGCTGATGCTCAGTATTCTCGAACGAGCACGGTCGGTCCTGACTGCGGCCCGAAAAGCTTTTTCAACATCCTTGCGGTGCTTGGCGTTGCGCATATCGATAAAATCACAGATGATCAGTCCGCCGAGGTCGCGCAATCTGAGCTGTCGGGCGATTTCCGTCGCTGCTTCGATGTTGCTTTCGTAAGCCGTCTGCTCGGCGTTTTTCTGCTTGCGATACCGTCCGCTGTTAACGTCGATCGAGACAAGTGCCTCGGTTTGCTCGATGATAATTGAGCCGCCGCCTTTAAGATCAACTCTTCGTGACTGGACCTTTGTAATTTCATCTTCGATTCGATATTTGTGAAACAAAGGCACTTTACCGTCATATAACACTATCCTTCGTTTCAAACGCGGCGTTGCAATGGAGAAGAAGTCCCTGATTTTACGGACAACATTTTCCGAATCACATACTATTTTGGATATCTTACTGGTGAAAACATCCCGAAGCGCCCTTATAACCAGATCTGATTCCTGATAAAGCTCGCCGGGTGCACCTTCGGTTTCTATTCGTTGTTCGATGGCCCTCCACAATCGTCCCAGATACCTCAGATCATTTTGTATATCCCTTTTCGAACATCCCTGACCGGCTGTCCTGATGATAAAGCCCAGCCTTTTCGGTGGTTCACTCTCCTCAAGAATCTCCCGCAGTCTCCGACGCTCATCCTCATCCTCTATCTTGTGCGAGACTCCATGCTTTTTCATCCAGGGCATCATTACCAGGTATTTGCCCGGTAAAGCAAGATATGTGCTGAGCGTTGCCCCCTTGGTCTTCAATCCTTCTTTTGTTACCTGTACGACAATTTCCTGCCCTTTTCGCAGGCATTCCTGTATGGGCGGCCGGTCCTTTAACGATTTTCTCCTGCCGATACTCTCGATATGCCCGCTTCCCGCTCGGGAAAAAAACCGGGGATGCACGTCGCTTATGTGAAGAAAACCGTTTTTCCCCACTCCAAAGTCAATAAATGCCGCCTGTATACCGGATTCGATATTTATTACCTTACCTTTATAAATATTGCCGACATGGCTGCCGAGGCTCGCTCTTTCCACATAAAGCTCTTCGAGGCAGCCCCCCTCAACCACCGCCACCCGGCATTCTTCTCTCTCCGCCACATTTATGAGCATTTCTCTTGCCATTGTTACCTCATGTTTCTTTGTTAGTATAAACGGCCCGATTTATAATTCATCATCTTGCCATTTTACGTTTGTCCGCCTTATGGGCGATGCAAGCTTAGCTTCATCAAGCTCCAGCAGCCTCAGAATCTCTTCCATGCGTATCGAGCCGGCGGAGCTTGTATTGCACTCTACAATTATACTTCGGTTATCCAATTTAATCGATTTCAAAAATTTTCTGACATCTATATTCTTTAATTTCGAGTTTTTCCTGTCTGTTTGTCGCTGGATACTAAGGCTTTCGCTTGCCAGTAAATGTTCAATTCTTGTCCTCAAACCTTCGTTGAGATATTCCAGCAGCACTTCAAAAACATAAGTCGCCAAACGAGGCTGGAATGATTTGCCTGCCTGGGCGGTGCTTACCAAAATCAGCTCACAGCCTTCGGGCAGTTGCTCGGATAGCTCAATCTTAACTTGGGATTTGTAATTCGTGGCTCGTAGCTGATCCTGATTGGCAGCTGTTCGAAGACAGAGCAACTCTTCGTCCGCCTCGACACCAACAGGTCTCGGCAGCGGCAATGAAATCTTCGGGCGGGGATTAAAGCCCTGGCTGTAAAGCACATTGATGCCTGCGCGAACGCACGCCCTTTGAAGAACTCTGAGCATCTCAGCGTGCGAAAGAAACCTTAAAGGCCCCCTTAGCTTGAATTTTATGACCAGCAGCATAGTCTCGTTTGAAGCGGCTATGTGCATGTCTCCTTAAAAATGTCTTATTTATACTGCTTAGATTATGCACATCTATACCCATAAAACAAGCACTATCTTCTAAATACCCATAAGATGTGCGGTAATCAGCGAAAATCTGCGATTTGAACGGATGACTTCTTTCGGCGTCTAAATAACGCTATTGTGAATCCAAGCAATATTAGAAGAGTGCCGGCTCCCGCCCCGACGTATATTTTCTTTTCGATGAGTTTTTCGATGATTGGATTGACTTGTTTGCCGCTTGATGCTGCAGTTTTTCTTCTGATTGATTCTATCGCTCCGGCTGCAACAATACGGATACCAGGATTTCCGTCTTTTAAGGTTTTTGTGAGCGCCTCGATGGCTCGTTTATCGCCTATCTGACCCAGGGCCTTGGTAGCCTGCTCGCGGACTGATACATTGTTATCTGACAGGGCATTGATCAGGGGGTCGACCGACCGGCTGTCACAGAGTTGACCCAATACTTCGGCTGCACGCTGGCGAACCAGTTCGTTCTTATCTGCTAAGAGAATGTTGACAGGTTCGACCGCTCTACGATCACCGAGTTGCCCCAATGCTTCGACCGAGCGCAGGCGAACCCACATGTTATCGTCCGCAAGGGCCGAGATGAGCGGCTCTACTGCCCGAAGATCGGAGATTTGCCCTAAGGCTTCAGCGGAACGCTGCCTGACAATCCAATTTTCATCTTCGAGTGCATTTATTAGAGATGGGACTGCCGCTTCTCCTATTTGTTCTAACTCTTCGACGGCACCGTTTCGGACGGTTGGATCTTTATCTCCAAGCAGTCGGATCAATCCAGCTATTTTATTCTGAGTAGATTCAGCTTCCGCTGGAGCCTTTGCTTCGGTTTTTTCTTTTGCTTCGGTCTCAGCTTGTGCTCTTGCTTCGGCCTTTAATCCGGCTTGTTCTTCAGCTTTAGCCCTGGTTTCGGCTTCTTCTTTGGCCTTAGCTTCTGCCTCGGCTTGTGCCCTTGCCTCATCTTCTGCCTTTAGCCTGGCTTGTTCTTCAACTTTAGCTCTTGCTTCAGCCTCTTCTTTTGCCTTCGCTTCTGCCTCGGCTTGTGCCTTTGCCTCGGCATACGCCTTTAGCCTGTCTTCTTCTGCTTTGGTTCTGGTTTCGGCTTCCTCTTTGGCTTTTGCCTCGTCTTGCGCTCTTGCTTCAGCCTCGGCCTTTAACCTGGCCTCTTCTTCGGCTTTAGCCCTGGCTTCGGCTTCGGCTTGTGCCCTTGCCTCAGCTTCGGCCTTTAGCCTGGCTTGTTCTTCCGCTTTAGCCCTGGTTTCGGCTTCTCCTTTGGTTTTTGCTTCGGCTTCGGCTTGTGCCCTTGCTTCTGCTTGGGCCTTGAGTCTGGCCTCTTCTTCGGCTTTAGCCCTGGCTTCGGCTTCTTCTTTGGCTTTTGCTTCAGCTTCGGCTTGTGCCTTGAGTCTGGCCTCTTCTTCAGCTTTAGCCCTGGCTTCGGCTTCGGCTTGTGCCCTTGCCTCAGCTTCGGCCTTTAGCCTGGCTTCTTCGGCTTTGGTTCTGGTTTCGGCTTCCTCTTTGGACGTAGCTTCTGCCCCAGCTTGCGCTCTTGCTTCAGCTTCGGCCTGCTTTTTTGCTATAGCTTCAGTATCCTTTCGCCATAGTTGGTTGGGAGTCTCGTTCAATTCCTGAGTCCAATATCTGCCGTTTTTCTCAAATTCGACCTTGTCCACGTATATCTTGACGACTCTGATCCCGTAAATTGTGTCCCCTTCACGGACTGCCTGAGTGTCGATAAGAGCAGTGAAAGTGCCTTCGCTGGAGACGATGCCGCGTATGTGCCCTCTTCGTGGCAGAGGTACGACTTCTTGAATAAACTTGCTGACAACCGCCTTTTGCTTTGGCAATAAATTGGTCCGAAACAGGACGGCCCAAATGCCAACGGCAATTGCGAGAACAGCAACCACTATCCAGAGCTTTTTCATTCTCATAATATCTGTCTTGCCTTTCTACCGAAATCGACTATTCATTATGTACTGACATGAATATATTTTCAACAATTATATATCTATTATTGGTATAAATAATATTTCATCCTAATTAGTCAGCAGATTGAACTCAAATAGCTATTCGACTTTTCTTCCTTGTTATTAAGCCTCTGTTGATGTAATATACCTGGCGGGAGCGGATTGTTAAGTTAGAAGACTTTAATATAGGTAGGAGCATGAAAACACTGACATTAATAACCTTGTCGTTGATACTTATCGGTACATGTTCGACAGCATCAGGCGAGGATACGCGAAAGGTCATACCTGCAGCGACAAAGCAAGTTGAAGTGCCCGAAGCAGTTATGAAACAAATCTATGACAAGGTCAAAACTCCGTTCAAGTACGGCATCATTCTAAAAGGCGAGGACGGTAAAAAGATTGATTGCCCCAACGTATTCCGGCACGGCGACGAGTGGTATATGATTTACGTCTGTATGAACGTGGTCGGCTATGAAACGCATCTGGCCGAAAGTTCCGACCTGCTTACTTGGAAGAAGCTCGGCAAGATACTTTCTTTCAGCGATGACGGCTGGGATATGTGGCAGGCCGATGGCGGACTGGCCCTGATGGATTGTACATGGGCGGGCACATGCGAACTGCAGAAATTCCAGGGCAAATACTGGATGTCCTATATCGGTGGGGCGAAGCAGGGCTATGAGACAGATCCCCTCGCTATCGGCATCGCCTGGACGACAAAGCCCGCCGAACCTCTCGAATGGAACCGCATCGCTGGCAATCCCGTTCTCTCGCCGAAGCAGTCAGACGTGCGGGATTTCGAGAAAAAGACGCTGTACAAGAGCAATATAATCTGGGACAGGTCCGAGTCGCTGGGCTATCGGTTTGTCATGTTCTACAACGGCAAGAACAAGAATGGCTACGAAAGAATCGGCATGGCGGTCTCTCGTGACATGATTCACTGGAGCCGGTACGGCACCGAACCAATCGTCGCAAACGGTGAGAAAGAACAACGCGGCATTAGCGGCGATCCACAAATCGTCAAAATCGGTGACGTCTGGGTCATGTTCTACTTTGGCGCTTTCTGGAAACCGAAAGCGTTTGACACATTCGCTTGCTCCTACGACCTGGTGCACTGGACCAAGTGGAACGGCCCCCACCTGATAGAGCCTTCCGAACCGTGGGATGATGTCTATGCTCATAAGCCCTGGGTGATTTGTCACGACGGCATCGTTTATCACTTTTACTGCGCCGTCGGAAACCAGGGCCGGGTCATCGCGCTGGCCACTTCAAAAGATATGCGACCGAAAGCGGAGTAGAAACAAGATAGAAGAAATGAAGATAGTAAATCTCATAGAAGTGCCTCATCATCTCGAGACTCTCGCAAGATGGCATCAGAAAGAATGGAGTTATTTAAGACCCAACAAAACATTAACCGAGCGTATTGATCGGATGAAATCCCATTTGATGGCTGAATTCATACCAACGACCTTTGTTGCTACGAACCACGAGTTGTTGGGCTCGGCGGCTATTATTAAGCACGATATGTATACACGGAAAGAGCTTACGCCGTGGCTTGCCAGCGTGTATGTGGCGCCAGAGTTTCGAAGAAGGGGTATTGGCTCGGCACTTGTTTTTCATATAATGGAGCAAGCAAGGGAAAACAAGATAGAAAGATTGTATTTGTTCACTCCGGACAGAGAGGCGTTTTATACTCGATTGGGATGGAAAACTTTTGAGAAGACAAGCTACCTTGGATATATGGTAAAGATTATGCACGTGGATTTGTAAATACAATAATGAATTTTATGGAGCGATTTGAATGTCAATTTTATTGATTACTTCACTTCTGGTTTGTGTGACAGCAGGAGAATCCCCTGCTCCCACAAATCAGCTTCCTCATATCTTAGTACTCGACAACTGTGATAGTAATTATAAATTTCCTCCGTTCAACGATGTGGCCCTGCTTCTTAATAATAAAGGTGAAGTTGTAAATCATATTACTGGTCTGAATATTTGTCAGAACATAGGCGGCAACAGAGCCATTTCAGTATCTGATGATGGCTGCTTCTTTGTGGTATGCGAGAATGTTGCAGATAAAATCACGGCTTATGATCTTTTGACGGGAGATGAAATGTGGTCTTTGCCGGGAAAATTTCGTTCTGTTGCTATAGCTAAGAATGTGACTTATGTTTTGAGTTCATCGGAAGATAATAAAATGTATAGAGATGAAATTTTGACTATTGATAGCGAGGGAAACATTATTAAGCGGTCGAGAGAGATTCAAGCTTTCGATATTGTTGTTGATCTTGGTGCGAACTGTATCTGGCTAGCCGGCATGGACGTCAAAAAATGCAATATGGACTTGCAGGTTGTTAAGATAATTGATCCTATCACTTGGTATGCTGTTTCTGTGGACGTTGATCATGAAGGCACAGTTTGGGTGGCAGAGCGTATGCATGGACAGGTTAGTGGAAGTCAGAACAGGCTTCTGAACATCTCAAAGGAATGTAAGCTGTTGCAGAGTATCCCGTTAAATGATCTATCCCCGAGATGTCTGCGCGTTAACAGATCCGATAACAGTGTATGGATTACCGGAAAACGTGGTCGTTATAAAAGAACTCTTGCTTTGAACAAGTGGCCGCCTTGGCAAAAAACTTATCAGGAAATTGGCCCGAGAACACAAAAATACTCATCTAATGGCAAGCTTCTACTTGAAATTAAGCGAGGTGGGCAATTTATTGATATTGATCCATTGGATGGTTCTGTTTGGATTGCTGATCAAACACAGCTTTTGAATTATTCATCAGAGGGGAAGAAACTTAAAACTTGCGATGATGTCTCTGGCGACCAAAAATGGATTGCCGTAGTGAAGTAGGGCATCTGCTATACACGAAAAGGCTTATACACAAAGCTGTTGCAAATCGCCGATGGTTAATTCGTTAAGGTGGGAGACAATTTTTTCGGCTGTTGTTAACTGCTCGGCATCATACGAGTTTGTTACAGCAACTGTGTGCATGCCCGCATCCTTGGCGGCCCGCAGGCCCCAGTCTGAATCCTCGATTACAATGCACTCATTAGCGGCGATAGGGGGCTTACATGTTTTGTTTAGTTTTTGCAGGCTTAGTACGAATCCTTCCGGGTGGGGTTTGCTTTTTTTTACCTGATCGGCCGAGACGATAGCAGTAAAGTAATGCCGCAGCCCGGCCTCTTCCAGCATTATTTCGATTTCAACTAAAAGTGAGCCCGAGCATATAGCCATAGGGATATTGTTTTGCTTAAGCATTTGCAAAAATTCTTGCACGCCCTCGATTGTCCGGCCCTCGGTCTTCGTCAATTCTTCGAAGATTTTGCTTTTAACTTTGATGATGTCGTCGATTTGAGTTTCATCGATCTTGAGCAGGCCTTTGTCGATTAGCATCTTGTAGCAGTCTAAGTCACAGAAACCCAGATAGTTCGTGTAATAATCCTTTGTTGTTATCTCGATACCGTATGGAGCCAGCGACTGATTAAAAGCCCGCAGGTGCAGAATCTCCGAATCGGTAATTACGCCGTCAAAATCAAATATTACTGCTCGAAGCATTTTCTTGTATCTCGTTGCTTGTATCTCGTATTCGTTTTGTACTTTTTAATTCTCAATTCTGCATTCGATATTCTAAATTCACTCCGTCGGCACTGGTCCGACGAGGGTTTCGTATTCGGTGAATGTGGATTTGTCGCCGTCGCTGATTAGTCTGGCCAGAGCGGCGATCTTCGGGGTGTTTTTCATGATGTACCTGTGGGCGACCATTGCCTTGCGTTTTTTAATGGGGATTGTTTTACCGTTGCCGGAGCCGTTCTCTGCGACAGGGACTTCCATTTGCACTTTTGTACTGGCCTGGCCGCAGAACAGATAGCCGTTAATCAAATCGATCGCAATATCAACCAGTGGCCTGCCGTACAGGTCCATGTATTCGTTGCCCTGCTCCTTAACATAGGCGATAACTTCCTGTAAAAGTTCCCTTTGTTTGGATAGCATTTGAAGCAGGTCTTTTGCTTCGCTGTCATATTCCTGCTCCGCCAGCTCGGCCATGAATTTCTCTGCCGTCCCGCTGGCTACGCCCCGGACTGCCGCGACTATTTGCAACTGGCTCGTGCCCTCATAGATGGTCGTAATCCTTGCATCCCGGGCGAGGCGTTCACACGCATAGTCGCGCATGTACCCGCTGCCGCCGAGTACCTGGATCGAATCGTACGTCACGCTGTTACACATCTCTGAGCAGTAGTATTTGCTCATCGGCGTCAACATCGCTGCGTATCGTTTGTATTTTCGCGAGTCGTTCTTGAGCTTTTTGGCCTCGGCTTTATCTTCCGGTGGATTTTCTTCGAGCTTTTTAGCGTAGCCGATTTCCAGATCCACGATCCGTGATGTCTCGTACAACAGTACCCGGCCGGCCTCGATAGCAATCTTCATATCGATCAGCATGTCGCGCACGGCCGGCAGCTTCTCGATCGCCACGGCGAACTGTTTTCTTGTGCTGGCGTAATCGCGGGCGATGCGATACGCCGCTTCGGCGATGCCCATCGACTGACCCGCAATTCCGATACGCGCGCCGTTCATCAGGCTCATAACGTACGTCACAAGCCCCCGTTGTCGCTCGCCGATTATTTCACAGGGTGTGTTGTCGAAGAATATTTCACATGTCGGCGAGCCGTGGATACCGAGCTTGTCTTCCAGCCGGCGGATGTGCACCGTGGGGCCGGGCTCGCAGACAAATAAACTCAGGCCCAGCCCTCCGCTGCGGTCGGGCTCACTGCGTGCCAGCACCAGCAAAACCTCACCACATCCGTTTGTGATAAAACGCTTGACGCCATGCAGGAACCAGTTTCCAGCGGCGTCCTGAAACGCGCGGAGCTTGACCGATTGCAAATCGGAGCCTGCATCCGGCTCGGTCAGCACCATTGCGCCGGTAACTTTGCCTGCGGAAAAATCGTGCAGGTATTTCTGTTTGATTTCTTCCGAGGCGAAGGCATTTATGGTCTCGGCGATACCCTGCAGACCGAAGATATTCATTAAGCCCGCATCTGCCCGCGAGAGAATTTCGATAGCCATCGTATAGATGATATTCGGGAAGTTCAGTCCTCCAAAGCGGTGGGGCAGTGTAAAGCCCATCACCTCGGCCTGGCCGAGCTTCTCTATCGCCTCGGTAATGCCTTTAGCGCGTGTTACCGTACCATTTTCGTTCAGCAAGTTGCCTTCACGGTCAACGCTTTCGGCTCGCGGAGCGATGAATTCGGCACAGAGTTTACCCAGCGAGTCCAGCACCATTTCATAGTTTTGTATAGCCTCTTTGGCGTCGGCAGGGGCGTGATCGAACTCGCCGGCGAACTTGAAGCCTTCTTCGCAAACGTTTGCAGAGCCGGCCACATCCGTATGCCTGAATAAAAACTTTATGTCATCATTATCTTTATAAAAGTTTGCCATTCTTTCCTCGCGTGTTTCGTATCTTGTATCTCGTATCTCGTATCATCAAATAGATCAGAATCATGCGATCTTTTTAATTAACTTGCTGAGCATGCGAGATTCATGATCGAGTTTCTCCAACAAAGATTTTTTCTTATGTTCGTTAATATATTTCAATTCTGATGCTATCTCAATTATAGTTTCCAGTTCAGCACATGAACCTAATGCAATGTATAAGAATTGTTTGTATTCCTTATTGTGAAAACGGTTGAAACCTTCCGCTATATTTGATGGTATGGAAACTGAACTTCGTTTCATCTGACTGCTTAAGCCGTAAAGTTCCTGTTTGGGGAAAATACTCGATGCTAAGTAAACATCTTTGACAATTTCCATTCCTTTCTTCCAAACGTCCAAATCCCTGAAATTTCTAATTTTTTCTACCATATTTAGTATTTACATCCCCGACGAGATACGATTCACGAAATACGAGATACGGTTCTGATCCCTTTTATCATCATCGGTACGACCTCGTTAAGGTCACCAATGATTTTGTAATGTGCTACACCGAAAATCGGGGCGTCGGGATCATTGTTAATTGCGACAATTTTCTGACTTTGTGACATTCCAGCCTGGTGCTGGATAGCGCCGCTGATACCCACGGCAATGTAAAGGCTCGGCCGGACTGTCGTACCTGTCTGGCCGACCTGATGGTCGTGATCGATAAAGCCCAAGTCAACTGCCGCTCTTGTTGCTGCTGGCGCTCCACCGAGACAATTTGCCAGGTCCCAGATGAGCTTGAAATTGTCCTTGCTGCCGACACCGGCGCCGCCGGCGACAATTATTCTGGCGGCTTTGAGGTCAACTTTCTTCGGTCGTTTGTGCTCTTCGAGAATCTCCAGAGGCAGATCCGTCTTGGCGAGTGTCACCTTCTCTTCTATTATCTCGCCTTTTCGCTTCACATCCGGCTCAGGCATGGGCATGACACCCTCGCGAACGGTCGCCATTTGTGGCCAGCGGTCGAGATTGATAATCGTAGCAACAATGTTTCCACCAAAAGCTGGCCTTATCTGGAACAGCAGATTCTTGTGTACTTTTTTATCCTTGGCGGTTTCGTGGTCGCCAATCTGTAAGTCTGTGCAGTCGGCAGTTAGTCCCGCCTTGGTTGCACTGGCAATCCGCGGCGCCAAATCTCGCCCGGCAACCGTCGCCCCGTAGAGCACGATTTGTGGTTCGTGCTTGTGAATCAGATCGTAAATCACCTTAGCGTAGCTATTCGTCTGGTATGTTCGCAGCAGCGGATGCTCGGCGAGGTAAACTTTGTCGGCTCCGTATTGTATCAATTTTGTCGTCAGGTCCCTTACGCCGTCCCCCAGAACTACCGCGGCCAGTTTCACGCCCAGGGTATCGGCCAGGTGCCGGGCCTTGCTCATCAGCTCGACCGGTGTATCCTCTAACTGCCCGTTATGCTGCTCGGCGAAAACCCAAACTTCACCATTTCTATTTACTTCTATCATAATTCGTATCTCGTCGTTCGTATTTCGTATGTCGTAGGGTGGGGCTGGCCCCACCGTAAATTACTTATGCAATAATTTTGTCGTCGATTAATTCGTGTATCATGTCTGATACGGCCGTTTCGTTCGGTTCGATTTGTTTTGTTTCCTTGGCCGCTAAGACAACGCTCTGGATGCGATGTACCTTTGTCGGCGAGCCGTTCATGCCGCACCAGCTCAGGTCGGCCTCAACAGCGTCCAGGTCCCATTGCTTCATCAGCAGGCCTTGTTCTATTAATTTGCCGCACTTATGCTCGGCCAGCTCTTTTATTTCCATTTCACTCGCATCCGGATTTTCCGCTTTGATTTTCTGCTCGACTTCGACGGGCGCCAGGGCGTTCTTGTATTTCATCATTTTTTTTGCCGCGGCGACTCTCGGCTCGTTTGCATCGCCGGTGACGGTCAGCAGGACCGGTAGCTTGGCTTTTACTAATTGCCATCCATTACCAATGTTGCGTCGGGCCGTAATGGTCCTGCCCGAAAGCTCCATAAGCTCCTCGACGTATGTAATCTGCGTCAGGCCAAGTTTCTCGGCCAGTTGCGGGCCGACCTGTGCGGTATCGCCGTCGATGGCCTGCCTGCCGCAGAGCACGATGTCGTGGCTTATTCTTTTGACGGCACAGCTTAAAATATAGCTGGTTGCCAGCGTATCGCTTGCCGCACACCGTCGATCGGTCAGCAGGATTGCCTGGTCGGCCCCGCGATACAGCGAGTCGCGAAGGATATCACTTGCCGTTGGCAGGCCCATGGTTATCACGGTAATGTGCCCGCCGAACTTGTCCTTGATCTGGATCGCCATCTCGAGGGCGTTGAGGTCTTCCGGGTTGAAAATCGCCGGTAGCGCCGAGCGCTTTACCGTCCCGTCGTCGTTCATTACATCGCCCGTAATCCTTTTGGTATCAGGCACTTGCTTTATCAATACAACGCAGTTGTAACCCAACTGTTTTCTCCTTAATCTTTATTGTTTTTATCAATGAAAAGTCTCACTTGAGATACAATATACGAAATAAGAGATATGCATTTTAGCGGGAACTGCCCCAATGTCAAGGCTAAAGGTGTAGTAGTAGGCGAATTGGTGAATTAGCCGATTTCAAATCTGTCGTGTTATTTCTGTTGCTTTTTCCGGGAAATGTAGTCTATTTTTATGTATTCGTCTTTATGACGAATCGAAACAGGATTCAGCCGAAGGCCCGTGATCGCACATTTATGGAGCGCGATATTCAGTCTGTCTCGAACAGGCCAGACGGCGTCGTTTTCGTTTCATTCGCATTTCTCCTGAATAAGAACAAATAATCATATTATCCCAAAATGACTTATAGGCTTTAGGTTATCCAGATTAACATTTTTCAGGGGCCGTTAAAGTGACTATAAAAAATTGAAAAAATTATTTTAAATCACCGAAAAAGTTTGAAAGCGTTTCGAGATTGATTAATATTATAGCAACCGAACTGAAAAGTATTGTTTGAAGACTTACACGTTTGGCGCCCACCTTTGTTCTGGCGGACGGAAAATTAGGAAAATTAGAAGATTGGTGTTTTTAGGCGGGGCTGATCTTATTCCTAAAAAGATGTGTTCCCGCTTTATCAGATTAGAAATAGGCCGGTGAGTTCATGCCACCAAGCAGAAGTCTCACCGGCCGGGCCCAGCCCGGGCGGTTTGGTTTGCGCGCCCGGGTCGAGGTTTTTATAATTATACTGCAAACCATCGAATGAAACAAGCACAAGTGTGTTTTCTTTACTGGCCTTGGTCTTGTTTGTGCCATCGGTAGAAGGATCTTTACGATGAGCCCGGACAGGAAAAAGTGGCTTAGGTATGTGGTATGGACCTGTCCTGATAGATTTCTGGTTTGCTTTAAGCTATGTACCTGTATTAATCCTAACATTCGCAGTCCTCCGTAAATCGCATAATATTTCTAAATCGTTCGCACTCTGTCGTAAATATGTAACAATCTTTTAAGGAGACAAAAAATGTTCAGTAGAAGAAATCTCAATATCTGCCTGGTGGTTTTGGGATATTTGGCCATATCGTCAAGTCTCTTAATCGCGGGAACAATCGATGTTCCGAGCGATTATACTAGCATACAGGATGCAATTAATGCTGCAGTGAACGGTGACGAGATTGAGGTTGCCCCGGGTACCTACCTTGAGGCCATTGATTTCAGTGGCAAGGCTATCAGGTTGTATAGCAGCGGCGGGCCGGCCCTAACCACCATTAATGGCACCGGCTACTATCACGTCGTTCAGTGCGTAAGTGGCGAAGCAAGCGACACCGTTCTGGAGGGCTTTACTATCACCGGTGGTAATGCCAATGGAGACTCACCAAACGATTCGGGAGGCGGGATGTACTGCTACTCCAGCAGTCCGACAGTGACTAACTGTACTTTCACGGGGAATTTGGCGGAAAGCAGCGGTGGCGGGATGCACAGTTGGAACTGGGGCCAACCGACCGTGACAGACTGCACCTTCATCAGCAATTCTGCGGGCTACCAAGGTGGCGGTCTGGCAATTAGATGGTACTCAGTCGCAACAATCAGTGGCTGTTCCTTCAGCGGCAATACAGTCACCGGCGGTCAGTTTTGCAACGGTGGCGGATTGTCTGTCTCATTCGACCTCGGGACCTCCGTGACCAACTGCACCTTTACCAGTAATTCCGCCAGCTACGGAGGCGGCGGCATGTATAATGGGAATCACATAAGGGTATACGGCCCCGATCCTTCGGCGCCAGCTACGTTGGTTACAAACTGCACATTCATCGGCAACTCTGCTCCCAACATCGGCGGTGCTATGTACAATATGCAAAGCGGCCCGGAAATCACCAACTGCACCTTAACAGACAATACCACCTTCTCAGGCGGTGCGATAATGACCTATTATGGCGGCGAAGCAAATAAAATGATCCCGATACTGACCAATTGCATCCTGTGGGATGATATACCGGATGAAATTGTCGATTCGGTATCCGTCGGTGTTCCTCCCGCTACTTTTGTTGACTACAGTGATGTTCAGGGTGGCTGGTCCGGGATAGGCAACATTAACCTTGATCCGGTGTTTGCCGATGCCGACGGAAGACTGTTGCCCGGCTCTCCCTGTATCGACGCTGGAGATGATTCAGTAGTGGTGGTTACAACCGACATTGACGGCAATCCGCGAATACAGGGTCTATGTGTTGATATGGGGGTATTCGAGGCAACGGCCGACCCGATTGTGATGCTTACCCGACAGGATGCTTACATTCAGCAGCAAGTGAACCTCGGCAATATTGATGCGGAGATAGAGACGAGTCTGTTGGCCAAGGTTGATGCCGCTATCTCGGCGCTCGAAAGGGGTAATCCTAACGATGCCAAAGTGGCAATGAACGACCTTAAGGCTCTGGTAAATCAAGTCGAGGCCCAGACGGACAAGAAGATTACCGCAGAAGCAGCGGCAGCGATGATTATCTCTGCTAACCAAATTATTGCTATACTCGGCGGCTAAGAAGTATGGTACATAGCATTAATATTAATTAAGATGTAATTCATTAGGGCTGTGAGTATAGGGCTCGCAGCCCTTTGTTCAACGTTTTATCCAGCATAGAAAACACAAACGTTGTAGAAAGAAGATAGTAGCCTAAAGACGGAATATGAAAACTTTTTCTGATGTCCTTTATGTATCGCCGGATGGCTTGAACTCGACGTCGTTGACGAAAACTTTGCCATCGCCGGTTATGCGAACTCGGTCGCCTTCTTCGAATTCGGCGGTTCGGCTTCCGTTGATGGTTAACCGGCGCTCGACGACGCTGCAATTAATATTCTTGCCTTCGAAGCTGATCTCGCCGGAGTTCTTCGAAAATTTTCCCTCGCCCTGGGGCCAGATATAAGTGACATCGTTAAATTCGGTCGAGAACATATAATCTTTGCTGCTGCTAAAAGAGCGGTCTGCGAAACCGGGCCGGAGAATCATGTGTGTTGTTGTGCGATACGTGCTGTCATCCTGTTTGACGTTAACCGTGCTCTTTGAGCAGCCGGACGCCAGCAAAACATGCATTAGAATTACCACAATCGCTGTTCTTTTTTTATTCATGTCTTTCTCCTTATTTTCTATCAAGACCAATTTGCACCGAAATTTTCAATACACATGGGACATACGTATATTATCCGGTTTGATGGAGAAAACAAGATTAAAGCAAAACACAAAATGTTTGTATTCGTCACAAGATAATTTGTGAAGACTCTGCCGGCTTTTATGCCCGGCGTTTTCTTAATAGCGCCAGAAAGCCCAAGCTGAGAAGAATAACGGTGGCCGGTTCCGGGATGGGGCTGTACATAAAATTATCCAGCATTGTGGCACCTTTAGTGACATGGATGCTGGTAATGAATTGGTCGCTGGCAATGCCCAGAAAGCCATACTCGGCACGGCTTTCCTTACCGATGCCAATGCCGTTCTCGGGGTGGCTTTCTATGATGCCGTCGATGGCGTCGCCTTCGAATGTCACCGTTTCTATCAGACCATCGGCTCCGTATGCCTCAAGAGTAAGATATGGGTAAGGCTCTTCATAGGGGTAAGGCTCTTCATAACGTGGATCAGGATTGTTTATCACCCAGAAACCAAACGCCCGAGTGGGGAAAGACATATTGATTATGAAATCATCCTCGTTTCCGGCGGGTATTCCAATCTCCGGCGAGCCGCCGATGGCCTGGGCTTGATCGAACGCAGAGCCGCCATCGTTTATCCAGCTAATACCCGGCTCGAATGTGAATCCGTAATGAGCATACTCATCGGTCGGCATTGATTGAGCTTGCCCCCAGCCAAGTTTGAGTTTGTTACCCATGCCGTCCGTCTCAAAGGTGATAACTATGTGTGTTGTGCCGGAGAAGAAGTCAGAGTCAGTTATAACCAGCGCCAAAGCAGACCGGCTACTAAAAGACAAAACGACCACAGCAATAAGAAATGTTATGGCCCCTTTCTTCATCGACCTTTCTCCTCGAAGGGTGGTATTTTGTGAACACCAACTCTACTGAATCTCATGTTCGAAAATAATTCTATCATTCAAAAGCGGACTTTTCAAGAAAAAAACCTGTAAAAACGCTTTTCTGCTGGAATAGGAAGCCATTTGGTGCTCCTTATACCAATACGTTACACAAAGTTATGGTATTCAGGACATCAGCGATTCGTATTCCATCCCAAAACGCCATTTTATAATAAAGTTCTGCTGCTTTACTCTTTCCCGATATCGCAAATTCCACTACATCTCTCATGGAGCTGATTTTTTCACTGCTCATCGGTCTCCATCTCGTCCCCTGAAGCCTGCTGAATCTCTTTAATAATCTGCCGGGCCTGCTCTGCATAATCAGCCGGAACGAGCACACGTGGAACCATACCGTCAAGGCAGTAAGCCCCCTGTAGATTCTCGTTGTCGATTTGAACGGGTATTCCGGCGTTCTCAAGATTAGCCTTCATCAGGTAGGCGAACGTAATATCGCTCGCGGCGAAAACTTCAACGTATTCGTCCATACAATCACCCCTTTCGCAGAAACGATTATAAGCTTTGTAATAATTGTATCGATTATATGCCCTTGTGGCAAGGCAGGAAAACAGAATACAGTGGCATAAGCAATTCCTTACGGGAAACAGAATTGCTCCATGTTTGAGGAGTTGAGCAGAAAACGCTTGACATTCGTAGTGCTTTGTTGCTATAATAATACTATTGGGGTGTATCGCGGGCGATCGCGTCGATAATGGAATGACGTGGCGTGCAGGAGGTTCACCGTAGTTATCCGCGTTTTGTCGGTTCAGCAAAGGATTAGATAAAATTGACATTGAATATGATTTGAGTGCATGCTGAGGCAATGAGTTCAAAGTTTTCGATTATGTCTCTTAATAGAAAATATCTTTTTGGTATTCTGGTAATGATTTTTCTGTCGGTAATGTTCCTGCAGGAAGTAACTTTTTCGCAGGAAAGCCCGGCCGACAAACCAAATGTCCTCCGGCAGGCGTCTCTGGAATGGATGCAGGTTGGAATGAAGCAGTATCAGTCTGAACAATTCACGGACGCGGAAAAATCCTTCCGCCGGGCGCTTGTCTTCAAGAAGTATTTGACCGAAGCCGAGCGTTTGAAGATTAACACGTTTTTGACCAAAGCGCGCATCGATTTATCCGAAGGCAAGCAGCCCGCAGCGAGTGCTCAACCGGATGATAAATCGGCTGAGCAGAATCAACCGGCCGAAGCCGAAGCAAAGATCAAAAGCAGCGAGCCTTTAGCCATAAAAGAACAACCGCAGACCGAAAAAGAACCAAAGACAATAAACAGTCGGATTGAGCAGAATGTTCAATCCCTGAAGCCGGTTGAGTCGGACGAGCCCGAAATTCAACTCACAGCGGAAACCTCAACCGATGTTATTGTCGTGAAGGACAAAAGCTTCAGGAGTAACTTGTTGCGACTCTCGGCCTGGCTGTCTCTGAACCGGCGACACATTCTGCTGATAGGCCTGCCCATTCTGGCCGTGCTTATAATAATTAATAAGCTGCAGAACATGAAAATAAGGCCGGGCCGGCGGGTATATGCGAGTTATGCCCCGGCGAACTCGTCATTCATTGGTGCGAGATTGGCCGGCGGTAACGAAAAGAAAGTGCGGGTCAAAGGTTCGAAAAAGGGACGCTCAGCTTCGGTTGCCGTTGCAAAGCCGAAGCGAAAGAGCTTCAGTCAGACAACGGACCACTGGAGAGAGAAGCATTTCGGCCATGCGCCGGTTGCTGAAAAGCAATCCCGGTCGAGCGAGAAATGGCCTCAGCAAAAAGACAAGCCCGCATCCGCAGAAACTGCCGTTGCCAAAGTCGAAAAGAAGCAGTGCGGCAGGTGCAAGCAATTCAAACCACATAGCGATTTTTACAAAAACAAATCGACCAAAGACGGCCTGGCAAGATGGTGCAAGCAGTGCAAGAAGGAGTACCGCAAAAAACGCGCCGCCGAGAAGAAGTAAAAATCGTAGGGTGACGGCTCTACCCCACCAATTCAATATAATCGTCAATCGACAATCGTAAATTTCTTTTGTTCTTTCCCCAAAATGGGATAATATTATTTTTTCAAGAGGTTCGCACCGTTTAGAGTTAATTGATACTCATTATGCCTGCCGTCTTGTATCTTTATTCGGTATCATATTATTTGAAATAAATTAAAAGGCCCGGCAGCACTGCAGGTTGCCAGACCTTTGAATATTAAGGAATTTTGTTGTATTCTGCTGTGCGATTGCTGAAATTTCCTATGGGCTGACTACCCGGCTGTAGATACGGACATCGTCGATCATGCCGGAGAAGTAAGTTTCTGCTGAAGGATTACTTCCACAACCTATGTTCAGCACACCAGAAGAATGTGCTAATCCTTCTTGAGTATCCTCAGCTACCAGTATGTCATCTACATAAAGTGCTCTGTTTGCTCCATCCCAGACAAATCCGATGCGGTGCCACTGGCCATCGGTTATTACAGATTCTGTTTCCAGCGGCTGTGGAATAAACCGGCCGATAGCAGAAGGCATTAATTCCGTCATCAGATAGCCGAAGCCTGAATCTGCTCCCAGCCAGTTGGCGCCATTAGACTGAGAAAAAATTACTTGTCCCGGGGCGCCCCCTTTAATCCATGCGAAGATGCTAAACGGGCCATCCGCAGGGCTCAAAGCTACCGGAGCAAAAGCATAATCATTGACGCCGTCAAACATAAGTGCACCACCGACTTTGCCTGTGTCCGTCTGCCAAACCGGCTCGCCCATAAGATAAGCATCGCTAATACCGGCGCTGTCATATGCAATCGTTCCCTCCGTTTCATCGAATGACCAATGTGATAACAGCAAGGGATCATCAATAGGCTCTCCCCAGTAACTCATAAGAAGTTCCAAATCCATAGCATCCACAACACCATCGCCGGATGGACGTGGAGCTATGTCACACACCGGATCATCCTGGCCCCATGACTCGATGAGCCGCAGTATTTCCTTTGTATTTACAATCCCGTCACCGTTAAAGTCCACAATGAGTGGATTGGGGTAGTACTCTTCTACAGTCGAAAGCGGATCATAAAAAGACGTTGTTATTCCTCCGATGACATAAATCTTGCCGTTAAACGCGCTGGTACATAGGGAGCCTCTTGGGGTCGGCATATCTGTTCTTGTCCTCCAGGTGTCTGTCGCCGGGTCATACTCTTCCACGTTAGGCTTTGGGGAGCCGAAATCGCCTCCGATCACGTATATCCTTCCATCCACTACACCAGCGTTGGGGGATAACCAAGATCTGGCCGTTGGCGCATCAGCCTTCCTTTCCCAGGTGTCAGTCGCCGGATCGTACGCATAGACGGCCCGACTTGATGTATATTCCTGCCATGAGCCGGCGATGATGTAGATCTTACCATCCACCACACTGGCGGCGTGAAGATACCTTGGTTCCGGCAGGTTGGCCTTCCTCGTCCAAGTGTTCGTCGCCGGGTCATATTCTTCTACGGTTCTGAAAGCAGGCCCACTCGTGGTATCTGCGCCTCCAATAGCGTATATCTTCCCATCTACTACGCTTGTGGAGAGATAGCCTCTTGCCGTTGGCATATCGGCCTTCCTCGTCCAGGTGTTGGTCCCCGGGTCATATTCTTCCACGGTCCTGATGCCTGGATTGCCACCTCCAATAGCATAAATCTTGCCGTTTACCATGCTGGTGCATAGACCCACTCTTGCTGTTGGCATGTCAGCTTTCCTCGTCCAGGTGTCAGTTTCTGGATCATATTCTTCTACGACCGAATAATATGCGTACGGTCGTGGAGCACCTCCGATGGCGTAGATTTTCCCATCTACAACACAGGTAGCAAATATGAACCTTGCAGTTGGCATATCCGCCTTCTGTGTCCATATATCCTCTGCTGCCAGACAGACAGATGATATGTTGAGTGCCAAGATTAAAATCAGCAGCATTTTGTCGCAGAGAATTTTTGATTTAGTCGTTTTCATAATTTGCTCCTATGTCATATTTAGTTAATGTTTACATCATTAAACCATTTCTCTCTTCACTCTTTGTTTTTCTGTTGGTCTTAAATCTGAAAACCAAACGCGTTTGCACTTAAACCTTCAGGTCACCCTTAATTCCGTATAAAAGTTAATATTCCTGCATGAATTCCTGGAAAAAAGTTGAAAAAAGGTAAAAAAGTCGTTTTCTGCCTCGCAATTGTTTTTATTAAAGGTATATGATCCCTTGCTGATGAACGTGTCAAAATGATATCATATATGACGAAGAATGTTTCGGATGACAACTTGCACCTATATGGAGATGTCTGAAAGATGACATACAGTGACCGTACAGACATGGGGGGAGAAAGGGAAGCATTTCTTACAACACATTGGTCTCTTATCGATGGTGTCAAAGAGCATGCAGATAAAGATCATGCTTTGATTGGTTTACTGCTGGAGCGTTACTGGAAACCGGTTTATTGTTATCTTCGCCGTAAAGGCTATAACAATGAACAGGCCAAAGATCTTACACAGGATTTTTTCCACGAAGTTGTGCTCAATCGTTCTCTTATCGAGCGCGCCGACCAATCAAAAGGACGCTTCCGCTCGTTCCTTCTACATGCATTGAATAAATATCTCATTGATGAAAAGCGAAAAGAGACAGCCTTAAAACGAATCCCTCAATCTAAGTTGGTACCATTGGACATCAGCAATCCACCTGTTCTGCCGCAAATGATTAGCCAGCTTGAACCGGAGCAGTGCTTTGACTATGCATGGAAAACTGATTTGATTGAACGGGCTCTGGCCGAACTGAAACAATGGTACTTCGGACGGGCAATGGAAGCACATTGGTACCTTTTTCGAGATCGTCTGCTGCGACCAAACCTTGAAGGAGGCAAAATTCCTGCTTTTTCTCTATTATCCGAGCAGTATGGAATAGAGGACGAGACCAGGGCGTCTAACATGCTTGGCACGGTTAAGAGACAATTTCAAAAAATTTTGACAAAACATATACACCAGACAGTCCTGTCGGGTGATGTTGCTGAAGAAGAGCTGAAAGAAATGTTTAAATTTATGAAAAAATAATGCAGGGAATGGGGTTTTTGTACGGATAAAGGGATAGTGGTATCCGGATGCTTTTGTTGAATGCGAACCATTAAAAAGTATTTTAAAGAATTACAAGCCTTATGAAAGATGATGATTCTATATTTGGTGCTTCACCTGAAGGGCTTGAACGTTTTATGCTCGAGGCGTGGGAAAATTCCGAACCGGATCAGCAAGACCAACCAACTGTTGCCGCTCGGATGCTTATAGAGCAGCCCGGCGGCCAGATCGGCCGATATAAGCTGATAAGCGTTCTGGGTGAGGGTGGGATGGGGATTGTATATCTGGCCCAGCAGGAACGTCCAGTTAAAAGGCAGGTTGCATTAAAAGTTATCAAGCCCGGTATGGACTCAAAACGCGTGCTCGCTCGCTTCGAGGCCGAACAGCAGGCACTGGCCCTTATGGAGCACCCTCATGTGGCCCGCGTCCACGATGCCGGTTTGACCGCGAGCGGACGGCCGTACTTCGTAATGGAATATGTCAAAGGGGTGCCTGTTACCGAACATTGCGACAAGCACCGGCTGACTATCGAAGAGCGATTGCAGTTGTTCCTTCATGTTTGCCAAGCCGTCCAGCACGCCCATCAGAAAGGGATCATCCACCGGGATTTGAAACCTTCGAACATCCTGGTAACAACCGAGGGCGAGCAGGCCTCTCCGAAAGTGATAGACTTCGGGGTTGCAAGAGCGATCAGCCAGCCGCTGACCGAGCGGACGTTATATACCGAGCAGGGACAGCTAATCGGCACGCCGGAGTATATGAGCCCCGAACAGGCCGATCCGGGCAATCAGGACATCGACACACGGACGGATGTCTATTCTCTTGGTGTCGTCCTGTATGAGCTGATCACGGGAATACTGCCTTTCGATCCTCAAACACTGCGTGAGCATGGAATCGATGGCGCGCGTAAGGTCATCTGTGAGAAAGAGCCACAGACACCGAGTACGAAGCTTAGTCAAACATCCGTAGAAAAAGCCAACAATTCGGCCCGAAGAAGAAACACCAATCAAAGGCAGTTACAACGGAGACTCCGGGGCGACCTGGACTGGATCACACTCAAAGCGATGGAGAAAGATCGCACTCGCAGATATGCTTCTGCCGGTGAGTTGGACTCAGATATTCGTCGGCATTTAGACAACGAGCCCGTCACGGCCGGCCGGCCGAGTGTTGCTTACAAAGCACGAAAATTCGTGATACGTAATCGTGCCCTTGTAAGCGGTCTTGTCGCTGTTTTGATTATTCTAATTGCCGGCATTGTTGTATCACTGATTTTTGCCGTCCGTGCCAATCGTGCGAGCCACGAAGCGACTGTCATAGCTGAATTTCTGCTCAAGGATGTATTTGAAGCGTTTGATGGTTGGGATCAAGGCGGCAGGCAGATCACTATCAAAGACTTCCTCGATGCTTCTTCGGAGAAAGTATCAGACAAGTTTCAAGATATGCCCCTGCTTGAAGCATCCATCCGTAAGACGCTGGGAGACCTCTATCTGAAAGTGGATGTAAACAACTTCAACGGTGCCGAGAAGCATTTAAATCGGTCACTCGAGATTTTTACTAATCAGGTCGGCAGGAATGATGTCCGGGCGATTGAAGTAGTAGATCTGCTGGGACAGATGTATTGGCACCGGTGGCAATATCAGGAAGCCGAGAAATATCTGTCTGAGGCACTGCCGAGCAAGCGACGTCTTTTTGGAGTGGACCACCCTGATACGCTTGAGACCATGGCATGGCTGGGCTGGGCCTGTTATGGCAATGGACACGCAAAGAAAGCGGAAGAACTACTTGCCGAAGCCTATACTACGGCCAAACGTACACTCGGAGAAAAGGACAGAATAACTATAGAATGTATGATTTACTATGGCGGAGCCCTGATTCTTCGAGGTCGATATGCCGAAGCTGAACACATGCTGGACGGCGCATTGAAACTTGCACAGGGAATTTTAAACCCAAACCATCCGTTCTTTTTATATCCGGCTGCACTGCTCGGTCGACTCTACAGCCGGCAAGGCCGCTACCTGGAAGCGGAAGAACTGCTCAGCAGTGCTCTTACAAGATCTCGAGAAGCATGGGGTGAGAATAACGGCGGGACTTTTCATAACATGGCTGCGCTGGCGGAGAACTATGCACGTCAAGGTCTTATAGATGAGGCAGAAAGGTTTATGCTCGACGCCATTGGTGTGGATGAACAATCCAAGGGATTACAGCAGGAAATCCCCATCCAGGCTCTGACATATCTGAGCTTCTTCTACCTGTGGAAGAGAGACTATAAAGATGCCGAACATTGGGCTAGAAAGGCTCTGCAGATTAGTCTTGAATCCTTGGGCGAAAGACATCCAATTACTTTCTTGCCCAGGAGTGCTCTTGGGATAATGTACAGAGAGCAGGGCCGGTATGTCGAGGCAGACAGGCAGTTGACCGGGATTCTGGATGCCTCGCAACTCGATAATATAGACGAAACTACACATATGGCTAACGTTCTGCACCAGTTTGCGGCGTTGTATCAACAGCAGCGCAGATTTGCCGAGACGGAAAAACTCCATCTGAAAATACTCAACTTTCGGCGTAACCTACTCATTGATAACCATCCTCATACCTTAGGAACGATAAGAGGCCTTATCGCTCTTTACACAGCATGGGGCAAGCACCAAGAGGCCCGCAAATGGTTCAGCGAATTGGAAGCGGCCTACACTAATCAATCAGCAGCCGACCATTACACCATGACAAAGGGAACTACTAATTACGATCCCGCGGCCCAAGCCTACACATTGACGGCAGCCCAATTAATCCCTTGGGCGATAGAGAAGGAACTCGATTTTAGCTACTTAGAACCCAGCTCGGAGATGTGGCACATTCATGATGAGTTACTTTTCGCGCATAAAACATTAAATGGGGACGGCTCTGTAACAGCAAGAATTGAAAGTATTGATAATGCTAATTGGCAGACCAGAGTAGGTGTGATGATTCGTAACACACTTGAGCCGAGTTCAGAAAATGTGGCTTTTCTCGTCGCACCTGCTTATGGAGTGGTTTTGGAATACAGGTTAAAGGAATTGGAAGCAACCCAAAGCGTATATCCTGATGCCGACAACATAACTATGCCATATTGGATAAAACTAAATCGCAAAGGGAACCGGTTTACTGTCCAGCACTCCGGCGATGGTACGAACTGGCATACAATGCAGAACGAGAACTTTGACTCCGGCTCATCCATCGAAATCCCTATGAACGAGTCGGTTTATATCGGCCTGGCCGTCACTTCACAAAATGTCGTTCATTCCACTGAAGCTACGATATCGAATGTAACATTTGCTGGCTCAGTTGATCCCAATGGCCCGTTTACGAGATCAGAGGATATCAGCCTTGGTTCGATAGTATTACAGAGAATTTAAACTCTACGAATTTCGGGATAAGCCGGCGCTCGCTAAAAATACTACAAAGAGTTCGCTATCCCGAATTTCTCTGGGGATACGGATTAACGCCGTGAGATAACGCTTTTACAAGCTATCTCATGGGGTGAACTACGAACTATTAACGACGAACGGACCATGTCCCATTCAGCAAGTTCAGGACAGGCTCTGAGCAAGGTCGAAGTTTCGAAGCGTTTGCGCGATCAAAAGCGATGGTAGTTGAAAACAAAAATCGGAATTTTTAAATTTTTTTTTATTCCCTTTCCCGCAAGCACTTACGTTAAAAATACCGCCTACAATTTTGTAGATTTTCGCATCAAACGCGCAGGTAGCTCCAATTATGGGGGGCTGCTGTTTTTTGCCCCCGGCAAAAATAAGCCAAATACTAATTTCTAAATCCGGAATCCTAAACAATATCAAAATTCCAATTTCAAATGTCCAAAACATTTTGAATTTCAGATTTCTGTCATTAGTAGTGTTTGTTTAGAAATTCGAGCTTAGAATTTAGAATTTCCCTCCGACCATTCGGAGGGCGGGGGCGGGGAAAAATCGCCGAGTACGTTATCAGAATCCGAATACCGGGCCGGCTGGAAAATCTGGCCGTGCTGCCTGTGCTCTGGTACAGAAAGCTGCGCTACGGCTACACGTTCCGCCGAATCGGCCTCTCGCAGGGCAAATACGCCATCGTGGACACCGACGACTACGAACGGCTCAGAAGGCACAAATGGCACGTCTGCAAAAGAGACCGCACCTACTACGCCATAAGGGGCCAGTGGTCGCCGGAATTAAAAAAGCGGCTGACAATATCGATGCACCGCGAAGTCATCGACGTGCCGGACGACCTCTACGTGGACCACATCAATCATCACGGCTGGGACAATCGCAAGGCCAACCTTCGCCCGGCCACCGCCGCCGACAACGCCCGGAACGCCCGCTATCCAAAGATTAACACCACCTCGAAATACAGGGGCGTCTGGTACAACAAAAAGAAGAAAAGATGGCGTGCAGTGATTGGCATTAATAACACAAGAAAAATCATCGGCTATTTCCGCGATGAAATCGACGCCGCTAAAGCATACGACAAAGCCGCTAAAAAATATTACGGCGAATTCGCAATCCTGAATTTCCCAAAAGAATAACTTCAACCACGAAGAGATAATTTTAAGGGGATTAGAGATTAGAGATTGGCCATTAACATTAAGAATCCAGAATCGAGAATCCAGAAAAACTAATTCACCAATTCACTAATAAACTCGTTGTTGTTTTCTACAAAAACATCTTTTTCCTTTGCCCTTTCCCCAAAATGTGATAATATTAAGGAATTGCATCGCGAAGAATTGATTGAGGAAATGTAGTGGCGGCGTTGAAAAGTCGTTTTAAATAAAAAAGAATAAGCGATATCTAATGGAAAGAAATCATGAGTCCACACAAGAGTAAAATTCTTTCGGCCCTGAAAGAAATCACCCCCGGCCTTCTTGATAAGTACGGCGTGACTCGAATCGGTATATTCGGCTCGGTGGCAAGAGATGACGCCTCCGAACAAAGCGATGTGGACATTGTTTACGAAATGAGCAGGCCGAATCTTTTCACCGTTGTTCATTTGAAAAAGGAGCTGGAGAACGTCCTTCATTGCTCCGTTGACCTGGTACGTTACAGGGAAAGGATGAATCCGCTGCTGAAAAAGAGGATCGAAAAGGATTGCGTTTATGTATGACACCGAACTCGTTCATTCTTTGATGGTCCAGGTCAGAGATTGGCTCCGTAAGATAAAGAAACGCTCGCAGGGATTGAAAACTGCGGAAGATTTTATCGCTTCCGACGAAGGCGAAGTTACATTAGACAGCATATGTATGCTTTTTATCGCTGCCGGTGAGAATTTGAAACGTGTCGATCAATTGACCGATGGCCATCTGTTTGAAAAATATCCTGAAGCCGACTGGACCGGAGCGATGGGATTTCGTGATGTGATTGCCCACCAATATTTCCAGATTGATCACGAAGAAGTATTCGCGATTATTCAAGACAATCTGGACACACTTCTGCAGGCGGTTGATAAAGCGATCCAGGAATTACAATAACACCGATAAGCTATAGCCCGCACCAATGGTGCGGATTTGGTGAATCAAATTCCTACGAACGACGAACCACCAGCTACCTGATTTTTTCTTGTTTTTTTCGTTTTTTCCCTTTTTCCTTTTTACTTTTTCCTTGTTTGCTTGCAAACAACTTCTATAATTAAACATAGCAGATTTAGCAGCTCTGAAGCGGTAACGGCGTAGTTTGTGTTTTCTTGATTTATGACGAGAGGCTTGGGATATTAATAATAAAAGTCAAAGAACTGAATAAGGTAATATAATTAGAACGTCACTATTAAAATCCACAAAAGTAAAAACGAAGCCTATGAAACAAAATGAAGTCACTGCAAATAGGTTAAACGTCCCTAATATTAAAAAAAGAAGGATAATTAGCCTAAGTCATTCATAAGGAATTACTTATGGACTTTAAGCAAAGGGGTGTTATGCCGACAGTCAGGTGTTTGTGGGTTCTTATCTGGAAACCATATATACATAGTTATGCGTAAATACATAAAGAATTTATTTAAGGGATGGATTGGAGAAAAGAAGGCTTCGCTCAACATTTGGTTGTCGCTCAACGCGAATGTATACCATAGAGTTCATGACTTAATTATTCCTTCGAGAAACGGGACAACGCAAATAGATCATCTACTAGTGTCTAAGTATGGTCTATTCATTGTAGAAACGAAAAATAGAAGTGGATGGATATTTGGAGCTGAGGATCAAGTTAAATGGACTCAATCCCTTATTGGCCCCAGGAAATTTTCTATTTTTGGACGCAGACATTCTTCTATTAAGTATACATTTCAGAATCCACTAAGGCAGACATTTAGGCAAAAAAAGTGTCTATCAGAGTTCCTAGATCTAGGTGAGGCACTAATTCACACTGTTGTGTATTTTGTCGGAGACTGTAACTTCAAGACTCCTATGCCACCAAATGTACTACGATCAGGGTTGGGAAGGTATATAAAACGGTTTAAAACTGAATCTCTCTCTTCAGAAGAAGTAAGAAGAGTATTAGAAAAATTGAATACCCACGCTTCCGAGAACAAACTTACAAAAAGAGATCATGTTAAATCCTTAAGGGAGCGGCACAATTCTGATACAACTTGTCCAAAATGCGGTTCTAGACTGGTAAAAAGAACTGCCAAAAGAGGAAAAATGGCTGGGTCTATGTTTCTCGGTTGTGAAAATTATCCGAAATGTCGCTTTACGAAAAACGCATAACAATACACTTCAGCCGACACAAAAACCGCGCGGCTGAGTTATAACGTTATCGGATTTGTGTTAAGCTATGCCGGATTTGATGAGATTTTCTTTGCTCGAAAGGAAGACTGCACTATAATTAAACATAGCGGATTTGACAGCTTTGAAGCGGCAACGACGTAGTTTGTGATTTCTTGATTTATGACGAGAGGCTTGGGAGGTTAATATATATAAGTAAAATAACTTATTAAGGTAACATAAATGTCAGCAAAATAATATCTGATCCCTTTATTTTTCAGAAAATGACATATACTGAGCAACCGTTTGATTTAGCTTCAAGTAATAGTTTAATATTTGTCGATCAATATATTAATTTCGTAATTCGGCTTTATGTTGTTATAATATCTACATTTATGAAACGTAAAATCAAACCTATAGGTATTGATTTGTTCTGCGGAGTAGGCGGCCTATCTCTCGGTTTCAAACAAGCCGGATTTGATGTCGCTGCCTCGGTTGACAATGATCCGACTAATATAGAGATGTATTCGAAGAACTTCCCAGGAAGTACGTGCATTCTAGCCGATATTGCCAAAATAAGCGGTAAAGAGATACGATCTATTGCTAAAATCGGAAACAGACGCGTGCATGTGGTATTTGGAGGTCCGCCATGCCAAGGCTTTTCTATGATCGGAAAACGAAGACCGGACGATGCTAGAAATTCTCTAATATACGATTTTGCCCGTTTGGTTCGAGAAATTAAGCCATATTATTTCGTGCTTGAAAACGTGCCTGGAATTCTTACAAAGAATATGAAAAGCATACTCGAATCGTTTATCCGAAGAATTAAGAGAGCCGGATATTTAATCGTGGAGCCGATTCAAACCATAAACGCTTTCGATTTTGAAATACCTCAAAGAAGGGAAAGAGTTGTAATTCTCGGATATTCGAAATGTCTTCCGGCTCCGAGTTATTCGAACTTGGTAAATACGGAAAAGGACCTACCGAATCCACCTACTGTCTGGGATGCAATAGGAGATTTGTTCATGATAAATAAAGAAGACACTTTTTACAACGAAGACACTTATAAAGGTAAATTCGGACAGCGTAGCGATTATGTTAAAATGTTACACAGTGATAAGCGAGTTAAAGAAAAGTTTTTAATGCCCAAACGAACTGTCAAAGGATTAACTGGATGTCAACTGGTAAATCACTCAGATGAAACCATAAGGCGCTTTAAGATGACTGCTCCGGGTACGGTCGAGCCCATAAGTCATTTTTATCGGTTGAACAAATCGGGCGTCGCACCTACTCTCAGGGCCGGTTCAGACCGGTTGCGCGGATTGTTTACTGCTGCAAGACCCATTCATCCGACCGAACCGAGATGTATAACCACTCGCGAAGCTGCAAGATTGCATTCGTTTCCCGATTGGTTCCAGTTTCATTCGAAAAAATGTCATGCATTCAGACAAATCGGAAACTCGGTACCACCGAAAATGGCAAAGGCTTTGGCTCAAGTAATAATAAATATGTTTATGTAATAAGTTTCCTTTTTAGGATTTTCAAATAATGAAAAACTCTAAGAAAAAAGTCGAAGGCTCGGGAGATCTAAACGTAATAAATGCAATGCCTACCAAGGAACTATTTATTGAAATGCTTACCAAAGACATCTCCCTTGTTCCGGCAATTATCGACCTCGTCGACAATTCTGTAGATGGAGCCAAGCGTCTACGTGGTGAAAAGAGCTTTAATGGTCTTTGGGTACGTTTGGAGGTTTCACCGCAGGAATTCAGAATATCAGATAATTGTGGTGGGATTTCAGTTGATAATGCCCGTAATTACGCCTTTAGGTTCGGACGGGATCCAGAAGCTGAGATAGTTAAGCATTCTGTCGGACGTTTTGGTGTTGGTATGAAAAGGTCGATATTTAAACTTGGCACAGGATTTCGCATCGAATCCGATACGTGTTCCAGTCATTTCGTAGTTAACGAAGACGTCAACAATTGGGCGAAGAATGACAAATGGGAGTTCACGTTCTCAGAATTGAATGAGAATCAGAAAATAACTGTAGATAAGACTGGGACGACTATTGCAGTTAAACCACTACATTTGTACATTGCCCAAAAGTTTGGCTCCGATAATTTTATTACTGAATTGAAGTAGGCAGTACTTGTGACAATCCAAAAACCAAATATGCTAGTAATAATTCCAGCCTTAAACGAAGAAGGTGCAATAGGACCTACGATAGCTGAAATAAATAAGTCTGTAACTAATCATCATTGTCTGGTTGTTGATGGAAGAAGCGCAGATAAAACCGTAGACATCGCAAAATCATTTGGAGCACAAGTCATTTTCCAGAAAGGTTTAGGAAAAGGGGATGCAATAGCTTCAGCAATTGAACATTCCAAATCAATGGATTTAAAATATATTGCATTTATTGACGCTGATTATACATATCCCGCAAAATATTTCTCAATTATGACTGAAATATT